>Ga0214480_100132_pt1 | contig 33138 bp, 29 predicted proteins | sample M1_20Mar14CPVII9_3_FD_165042 | JGI IMG/M metagenome (GOLD analysis project Ga0214480, IMG submission 165042) | Marine eukaryotic communities from Monterey Bay, California, United States - M1_20Mar14CPVII9sort6BwellE17 | ecosystem: Environmental > Aquatic > Marine > Unclassified | place: USA... | reverse complement strand
TGTATGGGTGTATAACAAGTTGATGAACACTCCCAGCATGATTATAAGTCCATCCATCATACTTTTACAGCCACATGTAGGCAGGTTTCTTGCCTCAGATCTGGAAAAAATCTTGATGATTTCTGCCCGATGGTCAGGCAATGTTTGGCAGCCATCAAGTGGGGGTATGCCATCATGTAGGTTGTTGAATAGTGGTTGTTTGGCATTGTATGGGTGTATAACAAGTTGATGAACACTCCCAGCATGATTATAAGTCCATCCATCATACTTTTACAGCCACTTGTTGGCAGGTTTCCTGCCCAGAGAGAACTTAGGTAGGAGCTTAGTTATTCGTTTGTCGAGGTATCCACCTTTTTAGAATGGCGGCAATTTGTTACCATGCTACATGTGGACAATACTTCACTATTTATTTGATTACCTAATACAGTATTTGTTTACTATCCTAATTATACGTTAGAATCAATACAACAACGAATTAGTAAAGATGGGGTTTATAAAAAAGGTGAGTATAGCGTTCTTTTGCAATAGTTGGATGTGTTTGCTTGCAGCAAATATTTTCTTACACTTCTCCTATCGTACTTCCCCCAAACTACTCAAATCATATTATGTTATAAAGATGAAATCATCGCGCTCTGTGTCATCAAAATCGATGACCAGACAACAGAAAAAGAAGAGTAGTAGAAAATCTAATAAATCGAAATCATCATTATTAGTGGTACCAAGTGATGAGTTCAATACAGATACGATAGGTTCAATTAGTAATGTTCGTAGTGTATCGATTGGACATGGTAGCTTTTCAAGAGCGGGGGTATTATCGGTAACAAAAAGTTCGCGATCATTATTAGTAGCAGTTCCTGATACACCTGATAGTAATAGTACAGAAGAAAGTATAGAAAGTTCTTCGAATGGTGAAGGAGATAATGACAGCAGCAATGAAAACCAACAACATAATAGAATACAAGAAGGTGCTACCTCTAACCTCTCTCCCATTAAAGAAGTATTGGCATCACACATGCCTAGAATATTTATACGTACGGCTGATCTACCACGTATGAAAGAAGCTACAGATAGATCTAGACAATCATTCTCTGATTTAGCTGATGAGGAATTAGTTGATCATATTCACAAACCATCATCGAATCCACCATTGCCATCATTGGAACATGATACGAATGAAAGTTGGGTAGCATTAGATGATGGTAACGGTGCTAAGGCGCCATTAGCGAGTGCTGCGATAGAATCTTTAGTAAATGCAGGATTGTCAGCTTCAATGAATAAGAAAATGTGGACTCCCAACGGATCAACACCAAAGCTATTAAAGACTGGCGACTGGGATAAAACTATATTCTTACCCTATGAATGGGAAAGACCAGTACCCGTCCCACATGCCAAGGGATCTAAAGGAGAGAAGGATGTCTTAGTATGGAGTGGAACATGGTCACACAAGTATTATGGACATGATCTACCCGCTATTCGATGTGAGGCTATTGTTAATATGAGTCCAAAGGATCTTGCCGACTTATTAGTTGATTCAACTAGAGTGAAGGAATACAACAAAATGAGTGCCGGTAGGGATGACATATTGGTATTACACGATGACGAGAAATGTGTTACAAAAGTTTGTATTGGTCGATCAAAGGTTATTGGAAAAACTCTCATGCTCAAATCACTATTGCACATGGAAGAACTACCAGGAGGTGGCGAGCAAGGAGGATATGTCATCGTTTCTCGTGCTGTTGCTTATGCTGGCGACTCTGAAGTAGCAGAAGATCCAAAGATTATTCATAGTGAAATGTTAATGGGGCTAAATGTCATACGTCCAGTGGAAGGGGAAAAAGATAGATGTGTTCTTATCAATGTAAATCATCTTAGGAGTCCAATGATTCCAATGATGCTGGCAAAGAGGCTTGGATTAAGCTCTGCTGTTAATTTCATCAATGATATCAGAGCTCTTTGTTAGATAGAAGAGGGCACTGATGATTTGTTTGAGAAAAGTTTATGTCCAATAGAGTGGTAGAGTTTTAATGTGTTGCTATAAAGTATAGTATTGTAGGAAGTTACGAGTTGTCATGCAATTGACTAGAATAGGTGTATAGTTCCTTATACTTGCTGTACCTAGTAGCCAAACAACCTTGTGGCAGCGTCTGTCGTCGTCTAAGAACTTTCTCTTATAAAAGATATCTCAAAAATGAAAACTCTCCACACTGTACACCAATCACCAATCACCTCTCGACTCTCAAACCAAACAACATATTGTAATACAACAAACGGATCAGTTTCCTACCGTGATACTCCTTACTCCTTTCTCTATCATGATGTATGTTATTGTTGCAGTGACAAGTTTTTTGTCGGCCACAAGGGTATTGGTATCTAGTTCAAATGCCGACGACAAGCACGAGCAAGCAAAATTGAATCTGTGGCTACGCGGAGACTTTTCTTTTGATACCACTGATACTGATGGTTTATTGCAAGCTCAACAAGCTCCTTTACGCCATGGACCTATAAGAGATGTCAGGCGGAGGATTGCACGTGATATGAGATTGGGCGGAAATGATATGACTAATTACAATGGATGGGATTTACTCAACATGCGTGGTGGTGGATCAGAGTTAAAAGAAGATGCAGGTCATCTTGGTATTGATAAGCAGTTGATAGAATTAGGTATCAAGTTTGGACAACCATTTATCGATGCTATTGAAAAGGTGAGTATTTTTGCATATTTGTACTGCATATATCGTGTGATATGTATAAAAGTTTGTGCACATGTGCACATCATATGCATTTTTGATCAAGTATTACTCACATAATTTATCTACATACAACACCCCTTTGCAAATAATGTGCACATCATATATATCTAATACAACCCCTCGATGTAAATGTACCCACCAACATATCTCCATTGTACAAAACCACTTGACATGATACAACATATAGAACAAAAAAGATCACAACGAGGATTGCAAACGAAGTTGTGAGGTATTTTATTGTGCAGATGATAATTCAAACAACAATATCAAATGGGATAAAGGGGCACATAATACAACATTTGCTTCATACTCATTTGGAGCGGTACCACCTGAAGATTTTAGTTATGAGTTCAAGTTTCCATTGGATTTGATCAAAGTAACAGAAGGAGAACCTTTATTCTCCGCAGAAGAATCGGCACAAGTTATCAAGAATGCCGAAGAGGAAGGTGTTGATAAGAATGAATATGAATCTGGAAAATATAAACTTGGAGGAGATTGGTTAGTCAACTTACCAAATACAAGAGCATGGTTCAATCAAAAGCTTGAGCAAACACTGTTCCCATTACTGCATCATCTCTTCCCTGAGATTATACGCTCGCCCTCAGTTCTCAGAGCACACTCTGTATCACTTCTTAAATACAATCATACACATCCAAGGACGGATGTCCACATTGATAATGGTATACTAGCCATGACATTGGCTATGACCCCACAATCAGAGTATAAAGGTGGTGGAACATTCTACGAACACATGGGTGTAGATAACATATTGCCAATGGATGCAGGTCATGCGACATTCAGGCCAGGGTCGGTTAGACATGGTGGTCATCGAGTAACTTCTGGCACGAGATACATTTTAGGAGCATTCCTACTATTAAACGACCATGTAGAGCATGTTCGAAGATTAAAGAATAGAGGCTCAGAATTACGAACAGCTGGTGATCTACAGGGCGCAAGCAATCATTTTGAATGGGCGTTAGCATTAAATAGTCGATGTACAACATGCCTAAAAGACTGGGCTGAGATATTACTATCACAAAAGGATTATGTACAGGCAGAATCTAAGATACGGAGTGCATTAGACATGCTTGAAGGATTAGATAGCGATGCTTTGTTTACGCTAGGTCTTATTTTGAGTGAACAAGGTAAAGACGACGAATCAATAGCAACATACAAGAAGAGTATTGAACTAAATGCCGAGGATGCCGAACTAGCATATAATCTTGGGATTAAGCTAGGTGAGAAAGGAGACACAAAAGGAGAGCTGGAAATGTATAAAAAAGGTAAGATATTTGTTAAGTGTTTACTTGTTGTGGTATGTTGTTGTTGGATTGAAGACTCATACGTCGTGCCCAATACGAATGAAGCAACGGAGATCGACCCACACTTCGGTGGAGCCTGGATTAATATGGGTACTACTCTAGCAGAGAATGGAGATTTGGATTCGGCTGAACTCATGTTTCTAAAGGCAATATCCACACAAGAGGTGAAGACGAAAGGCATGATAAATCTAGCCCTAACCCTTCAGAAAAAAGCAAACAATCTTGCCGCTGATGGGAACCTGAATGGGGCGAAGGTGGCAATTGTGGATGCTGGAAAGTTACTTGATGATGCAAAACCCCTGCTAGATGCTAAGTTGGCGCTGGGAGGTGCAAGTGCGGAAGATGTAATGTTTTCGGAACAAGTCAAACCATTGAGAATACAAACTCATCGACTTTACGGTCAAATACTGGCAGGCATGGGTGATATGTCAGCATGTGAAGAAGAGTTTCGAACTGCTAGTGAAAAGTATAGCGATATCCCTGGGTTGTGGCACGCTTTGGCTAGGGTTTTGGGTAAGTGTACTGTTTGGCTTGGTGTAGATTGTATCATTCTCCATTGATGCTGACCTTCTCTTCTTTTCGAATGTCCCTATCTCTTATATCTAAAGAGCTACAAGGAAAAACTGAAGAAGCGACCAAGGCGAAAGAAACACTAGCAGCTCTTCAAAAGTCTATGTGAGATCATTAGTGTGAATGCGGAGTCAAGTTCGTTTAGCTTATCAACTATTGCTGACAAGGAATCAAAAGACAGACAAAACAGCAATCATCCCTCGGACTAAATTCAACCAACCTATGCTCGCCATAAAAGTACAGTTACATTCGGCACAATTGAGAAATGAATGTACGTCTTCATTCGATGTGTCACTGAGCTTCCGAATGCGTCTGTGGTGATGCAAAAGAAATAATGAAGACACATGAGGATAGTCAACACAAATACCAACCCAATATTATACGCACCACCAACTACACAACTCCAGCCACCACCATCCCCACATACTTCCTTCTCACACTCTGTCTTGATTTTGTCGGCAATGCTTTGATACACCTTTCCAGAAGTTACAGGAGAAGCAAATGCCTTGGTTGCAATCTGAATGACGTTACTTCGCATCTCAGGTGTCATATCGGTAGAGTAGATTACTAAATTCTTATTCGGCGCCGCCACCGCGGCGGTGGGGCCTTCATTTTCCTTATTGGCATTGCTTGACGACATTGTTGTTGATGAGACTGAGACGAGCTTTGAATCGAAATCTGAAAAAAAATGACGATTTGTTTGATGAGACACGGGCGGCGTATTATCTGTGCTACGAATAAATATTTGGAGTGTCTCTATTAATTGCAATGCTTTTCCAATTGCTTGATTGAAACCAGCACTGCTAAATGGAAGAGGAGTGAGAGCGAGAGAGTGGCGGGGAGTGTATTGTGTGGCTGGTTTAGCGATACTTTAGCTCGCTATGTACTCATAACCCAACTCTCAAGTAAAATTAAATGGTCGATAAAGTGCAACATGGCGGTCTCCTTCAAAAAGCCAAAAATTCCACAATCCGCTGATAAACAATTGCAATAACAACAGCATATTTGACCTACACCCTAGGCGTAAATTACGCGATAAAGTTACGCGCATACGTCGACAAGAATATTAATTTTTGAGGGTTTGAGGTAAGTTGACCGTGTGTATGTTGAGGGTGTATCATCATGTTTTGGACTTAAGGATTAATATGTTGCAAATGTAATTGCAATATTATACCAATCATACCTCATCAAATCTATCTAATTTTATATGTTTAATTAACTACCAATCATCAATAGGCGGCAAGGCCGAGTGTTAATATTTACAACCTCTATTATTTCTGTGCATCACTTGACATAGACGTGCCTAACAAATAAACATCTCTTAGATAACCAACAACAATAAATTAACATGAATCCAAGTGAGGGGACAAATACCGATCTACCACGTATACCAAAGAAGAAGGAATTTACACCATCTAATAATGCCATGGACTTATTGGCAACAGCTGCCGCAATTAGTGTAGGTGCACCTAATGCCAATGGCAATAATGGCAATGTTGAAAAAATGGGGGATACATCCAACAATACAGAACCACCCAAAAGAAAGGCCGGTAGACCACCTAAAAACACGGCTGCTACAAAAGTATCATCAACAACAGCAACATTTAATGGGGGATTGGAAAGACTTAGGAAAGGTGATTTAGTTCGGCTATCACATGAGTGAGTTTTTTGATTAGAGGGGATACCAAAAATGAGATGATCTTATAATCTTGTATTATTGTGTTTATTATCGTTAATACTCACCCTATCAATCCCCCATATTTATCCTTATTATTCCCTACTATTAAATAAATATAATAGACAAAAATCTGGCCGCATCCAAGGTGGATTAGCACGCATCACCCGTTGTAACTTCTCCCCAAATGATGATGCACAACTAGGTGAACCAATTAGTTATGATATCGAATACGTCCTGGGGGGCAAGGTATCAAACATTGAACGGTATGAGTTAACCTACACAACTGCAACTGCAGAGGGTTTAATCGATGCGTCCGATGGTGCCAATGGACACTCCCTTCGTACTCGACGACGTCCTAAAGCGATGGACGACGACGATGACGATGAAGGGGATAAGAAGGCACCAGCGAAGAAGGCCAAGAAGAAAGACGGCAGGGGTAGACCTCCAGGTTCAAAGAATAAACGAAAGACGGGTGATGATACTAGTGCAGGTAATGACGGGAAGAAACGCCGTGGTCCCAAAAAGTCGAGTGTCGATAGTATTAAAGATGCTGCTTGGGAGATGAAGAGTCAATCTGCCAAACTTGGATGGGAAAAGAGAAGAGCCAATGCCGCCGCTGCTGGTCCAAAGGCAAAGGCAAGGCCTGGAAGGAAGCCAAAACGTAATAGCGCCACAGATGATTCCGATGTAACCTCGGGTGTTGAAGAATTTGGTACCGACGCGGCAGCGGCAGCAGCACAACGTCGTAAGGATCTATATAAGAAACAAAGAAGAGAATTGGAAAAGTCACTTCAAAGGATTGAAAAGGTTGATCGTTTTGGATTCTTCTTGGATTCTACTCCAGCTGAATTTGATGAGAATTATGACGATGACGATGAACAAGAGAAGAATTCTGATACTGATGATGGCGAAGATAATGATACATCTCCTATCCCGCGTAAAAAGGCTGTACAATTCCCAGATCAACCACCATTCAACTTTCACATCATTCGTAAACGTCTTGCGGCCGGGAGATATGATGTTGATAGGGTAGTATTAGAAATGAAGAGGCGTAATGAGATTAAGAACACTTTGAAAACTGATGAGACAAATGGCGAAGTCCAAGCTGAAGACTTGACATATGATGAAGTTGCTAAAACAATGTACCATCCAATTGCAGTTGATTGGGACACATTTCAAGCTGACGTGTTTGCAATGTGTGATGCCGCCACAATCCGAGATCCCGAGGGCTTGGAGCTAGGAAGTGGTCATTTGGGATGGGCTGCCAACAAAGTGAAGAAAGCGACAGAGGATTTGTATAAAACCTGCGGTAGTAAACGAAGAGCGGAGGTAGAAGAAAGTGAGGCAGACGGTAGATATTATAAGGTCCTGGAGAGTTGCAGTAATACAGAGGCAGCAGTACAAGGGAACTGGCGAAAGGAGGCATTCCCAGAACGAAAGTATGAACGTTTGGAAAAGTCTAGTGTGATATGTGATGGCCTACCTCCAAAAGATAGGGCATATGCAATGTATGAACTTGAAACAAAGTTGCCTGATAGTTTTGTTGGATTGGCTTATACATACGATGATAGTGGCCAACACAGTGAGACTTGGATGAAAACTGTTGCCGATGAGACTCAAGCTAAGCCCAAGAAGTCAAGGAAGAAGCTAATATTTGAGAAACAAGATTCTACCGACGAGTCTGTATCAATTGTTAGTAGTAAGACGAGTGATAACAAAGCTCAGAAAGCTGCCATGGCGTTGGCAAAAGATGATGGCGTTGTTCGGGCTCAGGTTCAGACTACCATGTCAACTCTTTTAATTCAAGTACAGGATCGTGTGATGACCGATCTAGGTGTCATGCATAGCCCTGAAGCTCGAAGTGCTAATTGGGATGATGGTGATCAAGGCCGTGACTACCGTGGTGGAGGATCGTATGAGATTGAACAGGGTACACACTCAGGCTTTTCCCTACCAGAAGTTGCCGAGCAGGAAGTTTGGGGCATTGATTGTTATACTCGTAAGAATGTCATGTCGTTGATTGAATCCGAGTTTACTGCAGAGATTGCCATTGAATTCGTCCAGAAGTGGTTGCTTCCATCTATTAATGCGTGCCCCGTAGATCTTGCACATAAGATGTCAACAGCTTGTAGAATATTGGAAGGACTAGATCCCATCCCTCCAGACACAAGCAAGGCAAAATCTCTAGAAGATGACTCGGCTTTGACTGATTCCACAGACAAGGTCACAACCCAACCGTCTATTGAGGCGATGCTAACACTAGAGGATGGTAACAAATTACAGGAAAGTTGTGTCTTTTTGAGAAATGCAATGGAATCAAAGATCAAAGAGCACGGTCCTCCGTGGCTCAAGGCCGCGGCACGGACTATTCGCCTCGCTTCTGATTCAATGGAGGATGACTTCTTCCGTATTCATCCCAAGGGACACGGATCAGTTGTTATTGGCGAGAATGGTCTCAAGGCAAACTCCCTCGTGACTTATTATCGAGGTGAAGTGTACCCCGCCTGGCGTTGGTGTGAAAAGTTGGATGCTATTGAGCAAATGCAGAAGCAGCTTGACCTTCGTCCAAATCTTCCTGACTTTTACAATATGGCTATGGAACGACCGAAGAAAGATCCACGCGGATACTGCCTTCTATTTGTCGACGCATCGCGCAAATCAGGTTTAGGATCTTCCTTCTCTCACAGCTGCAACCCAACTTGTGAGGTTCGTGTAGTCTCCCTGAATGGAAAATTGTCTCTATCAATGACTACCCTCCGAGATTTGGAACAAGGAGAAGAGCTCACATTCGATTATAATGCTGTCACGGAATCTCTAAATGAGTTCAGATTTGCAGTGTGTCTATGTGGTCAGAAGAAGTGTAGGGGTTCCTTCTTACACTTTGCCACTGCCGATTGTTATCAACAAGTGCTTAGCCGAAATTCTCCTATATCTGCCCGCTTTGCCAACCTTGTCCGAGGTTGTATGAAACAGGTCATGTCGAAGGAAGACACTGAACTTTTGTTGAAGCATGGATTTAACACTGCCGCCTTTGGAGCTGTGAGCTTCAATCATCACGTCAGTAGCGTTAATCCAAACGCGACGCCTGATTCAATCAATAATGTGCCCGTTTGGCTACGGACATTTGTTGCTGATTGTTTAAGGTATATTGAGTATGAACGCAGGGCTCTTCCTGTCGCTTTGCTGTGCAATCAAATGGAGCGTATGAGTAAACAGAAGGGTAAAGGAAAGACAAAGAAGAAATTGAAGCGAGCACCCTCAAAAGATTCGTCTTCCTCATCAACAGTGGCAACAAAGCCAAGCACAAAGGCGATTCCTGGTTGTAAGCCAGTGAGTTCCTATTTCTTTTATCTTCAGAAACAGAGGAGCAAGTATGAGGCAATGCTCACTAAAGAAGAAAACAAGCTCACAGGTTTACCACGTGCCCAAGCTATCAATAAGAAGGCATCGAGCGCTTGGAGTAACTTCAGCGAGGAAGAAAAAGAAGTCTGGAAGAAGAAGTCAATTGCAGACTGGAAGAGGAATGGAGGCAAAGAGAAGGCTAGGTTGGAGAAAGAGAGACTGCGTGCAATAGAAATGAATGCCTCAGGTACCGTCCAGTTAAAGGAGGAGAAAGACGAGGTAGATAAAGAAAATGACCAGCCTGTCGATGTTGACATTGAACACATGGAAGCAAAGACTATATCATTTGCTGATGCAGACGCCGAGGGTTTCTCGGCCATGGAACAACGTGTACAACAGCTTGCTCAGAGTTTGAGCCGGGTTGGTCGAGTACTTGATAGGCATAGGGAGAGTGTGTTCGAGGAAAGGAAGGACCTCAATTCTACCGTGGACTCTAATCTGTTGTGTAGTTTCGTTCACTCTCCGTTGAAGATTATGTCAGATGGTGATGTTGTAAATTGGATTTGGTTTGGCGTCGTCCCTCAACTGATGTTGACAATTGAAAGACACTTCCCCAAAAAGTCATTATTGCTAAGGCAACTTCTCTCGAGCATCATTGAAAGTTATCCAGTCCTTTCAGCCTTTACTGAGAATTATGCCGTTCCATCACTGAATAAGAAGTTTAAGCATTCATGTACAAGTGCTGATGCAAGGAAGTTAGTTCGAGAGGCACTGCTTAAACTTCGATCAAAGATTATGACTTTCCTAAACTTTGCAGAGAAATCTGTTATCGATGCTCGGAATGAGAAACGAAAGGAGAAAACTCGTCTCAAGAAGTTGAAACAGCAGCAGCAAGAGGTGGAGCAACAGAACCCATCCTCTACTACCATGACAGACGATCAGGAAAAGGATGATGTGGAAATGGAAGATAATCAGCCAAGTGTCGTTCAGTCTCATGAATCGACAGCTCTCAAGAATTTATTCTCCATGGGTGCTGCATCTTCTCATACAGAAGACGACGAGGCTATGCCTATGAGAGGAGGTGGCGGCGGTGCCACTGATCCAATTGACTTCATTGCATCGAATGTATTGAGTCAAGCAGCATCCACTTTATCGGTAGTGCAGCCTGCTCAATCCACAGAGTCATCAAATACGGCCGTTCAAGTTAACAACAACGACACATTGATACCACCACCTCCGCAGCCAGTATCGCAGCCACAAACCCAGACACATGTCAGCCAAGCGCCTGTTGATATGAACGTGCCATCACATTCAGCGGCACCGACTATTGTCCCGTCTACTATTAGTGAGGACGTTCAAGCTCTTCTTGGATTTAGTAAAACACCAAACAACTTTGGCGCAGCAGCTCCTCCAGTATCGTCAAACCCAGAGGTCTCTACTCAGAGTAATCAACACCCCGGTGCCGCTGTTGGATCAACCCAGACGAGTGAAGTCAATGCAGCACAAGCGGAGGTGGGAACTCCTTCGCCATCAAAACTGCAAGATTTAATAAATGCAGCTTCTAATAATAGCAAAGGCAGTGCTGCTGCTGCTACTCTATCTACTACAGTCCAGCCAGTTATTACTACAGTCCAGCCAGTTGTCTTGCCGGAAGGGCTTCCGTTAACATTACCAGAAGGACTAATGTCAACTCCTCATTCTACTGGCATGAAGTCTGACGCTGGTGTCAATTCCCAAGGATCTGTATCTGATACAAAGAAGCCAAAGAAATCAGTCACGCCTCTCTCCGATGATCAGGTGAAATACCTCAAGGAGTGGCTGTTTGACCCCAAACACATCTTAAACCCGTACCCTATCGATGAGGAAAAAGATATTATGTTTAAAGATACTGGCATCGAGCGAAAACGTCTTGAGGGGTGGTTAATAAAGAATCGTCAGAAGATACTATACCCCGAGGCTCGACCAGTTCAAATGAAGTGGAAGAAAGTTGATGAAGAACATTGGAGCGATTTCTACAAGAAGAGATATATGCTAGAAGCCACGGCTGATATGTTGCTAATGTATGCGAATACTAATACATTCTTCATGCTGGAACCCTATCGTCAATTCGACTCGACCCCGATCGAAGTGTATGCCCGAGAACTTGGTAATGAAGTACCTCGTCACTTTGCCTTGAATAGTAAAAAGAGCGAAAATGCTATTCCAAATGTGGCTGAAGGCGGTGGTGGCAGTGACGAGGATGTCCAAATGGAGGACGACGACGAACTTTGCTCTCCCGACGATGTGATTGATAAGGTTACTGTAGATTATGGCGGTGATTATGTAGTCAGTCAGCTATTGCAATGGGTTAGTGGTGGAATTGGTGTGAAGAAGGGTCTACCAGATATTTATGGTTGTGTGACGTTACCTCCAATCAATGGATGTTGGGATGAAGTTCCGAGCTGTGAAATTAAGGCATCGAATTACACCACGTACAACAAGAAGACTAAAACAGAATATGCCGCAAAGGCACGTCCTAAACTTACAGAGTGGATTGGTGATAGGTATCAACGCGGCAGTCCATGGGAGGAAGACTTGGCAAAGTACTTTTGCCCTCTGAATCAAGCTTCACCTGATGCTACTATGCCGATTGGCTCCCCAGTGTTAGATTATTTGGTCACTGGTCATGATGATAACATTAGGCATATTTCTGCGGCTCTCAGTGGAAAGGCTACTACCGACGATCAAGGAAAGTCCAAGCAGTCAAAAACGGATAGACTCCAGTCTACTGTTGATGAAGGAATGCCAGCACAAGCTGTTGCAAACTGGGTACAATGTGAGAATCCAAAGTGTCTGAAATGGAGAAAATTACCGTGGCATGTCGACGTGGATTTGTTACCAGAAACATTCTACTGCAAGGATAACATATGGAATCAAAATGCAGCTGATTGTGAAGCGTCTGAAGATGAGTGGGATATGGATGATGCTCCTATTAAATTCGATACGAATGCGTACAACTTTGAAATTGGAGGTAAGCGATGTTTGTGTCAGTATGTTATTGTCTACTTGGCAACACGCATCTCATTATATCTTTCTCTATCTCATAGTTTGGTTCGATGTGCAACGAGAAGGCAAGATTGGATATCACGAAGCAACAGTGGCTGAGGTTGATTTCGACTCAAATGTAAAGCGAGTGAAGTTTCACTTCTGGAGATTAAGCTCTGATCGTGATGAGTGGATAGAAGTCGGTTCTCCTAGGATTGCACCTCATCATTCGTACACTCCAAGGCCAAAGACTGGATACAAGACATCGGATATCAGTGGTGATAATAAGATGAGCAATGATGTGGGACAAAAGAGGAAGGCTGGTGACATGGATGGTGAGGTGAATGGCGAAGGCCAAGACCGGAAGAAGGGTGGCTTCCAAGTGTTCCCCCAATCCACCATTGACTACCTCAATTCATGGATATCACTACACAGGGTGAACCCATTCCCTGACGCCGAGGAAAAGGCTAGAATCTGTGCTGATACTGGGTTAAGCAAAAGACAAGTGGGAGATTGGATGGCGAGGGCACGGAAGAAGCTCCGAAAGAAATCTAATGACAAGAAGAAGTCACCATCTGCCACTGTGAGCAGTATCTCAAGTAGTCCATCAAAGGTGGAGAATTTACTGCTTGCATTGAAGAATCCAAACTCCCAGGCACAACTTGTACCGGGTGTAAAGGCTGGCGTTGCAGCTCCAACTAATGTGTCGGAAAATGAAACAAAAGGAAAGACAACAATTAAAGAGCTAGAAGTGTACATGAAAACTTGGTTGGCTAACCCCGCAAATGCCAGCAATCTAATGCCCTCTTCAGCTCAAAAAGATCAGATTGTACTAGAGACTGGCATCGAGAAGAATAGATTGGAAGGATGGTTTTACAGGTGAGCCCATTTACTGATATGTTTATCCCTTACTCTTTGATTCATCCTAACTTTTCATCAATTATTTAGAGCTAGGCAAAAGCTTAAGAAGGTAGAGGCCTCGAATCAAGGTCAATCAGTTCTAAGTGCTGCTACAGCATCGACTGTCTTGGCGATGACTACAATTGTCTCATCATCATCATCAGGATCGCCTAGTACACCCAAACCATTATCAGATGAAGCCAAAAGAGGTCTCACCAAGTGGGTGGAAGAGCATCAGGTGCATCCATTCCCTTCAAGAGGAGAAAAGGATGCATTCAAGAAACTGTACGGTATCGAGAATGATCCCCAGCTCGATGGATTCCTTTGTCGAGCTCGTAAGAAGTATAAGAAGAAGATGGATGAAAGTAAAAGCAGGATGGCCGCTCCGATTGGCCAGAGTGCTGCTGCTACTGCTCAGACGAATTCTAATCTCAGTTTGAGTTCAGGCGCTTCCACCCCTACTATCGCCAACCTGACGACTAAGGCACAAGTGACTGCTGTCTCCCAGATGGCTACCAACCAAGTCGCTACAAATCCCCAAAATACCAAGTTCTCATCACTTGCGTCTCTCTTTAGCGCCGCTGAGTTACATGCGTCTAGGAATCAGAATCAGGTCACAACAGCTCCACCACAACAAGTTGCCTCATATGGTACACACAATGGCAATGGTCCATCTACTGGCGGTGCCGATAGATCGAGAGAAGCTGCTATTATTTCGTCGTTTCAAAGTTTGAAGAAAATGGAATCTCATACTCAAGATAGCAGGGCCTTGATAGACAAGGCTACTGCCGATTACTCATCCTACCAACGGCAACTTGGCCAACAAGGTGTCAATGGTACTGTATCTTATAATCAGCAGGGTCAACAAGGTGTCAATGGTACTGCATCCTATAATCAGCAGGGTCAACATGCTGGTCATGGCTCTTATCAACAAGGAGGCACTGGCGGACAATACCAACAACAACAATATCATCAAGTTCAGCAACATCAAAGAGTCAGTGCTCCTGCCAACTATTCATCTCACTCTCAACCTGTTGTATCACATCAAAATAGTCAACAACAACGTCCTTCTGCATATCCTTATCAGCACTCGCAGGGCCAACATCAGCAGCAGCAGCAACAACAACAGCGAGCCTTTAATCCAACGCAGCATCAACAATCTCAACAGCAACAACGAGCTTATAATCCAGTACAGCATCAACAATCTCAAGGTCAACAAGGTCACAGCTATTCACAAGGGAAGCCCAATAATGGGCAACACTAACACAACAAAAGGAATCAACAGACTTTAATTATAGATTAGTAAGGAATAGGAAAAACAGTTATTACTATGCTTGCTTTTTACTGTATTTACTAGTTTTATGTTATCTTTTGACTGTGTTCATGTTGGTTCAGCACTCTGTCACCCACTCTACAAGACATATCCATATAGTGAGAGGTACACAGGAGGAAGAGGTGTATACCTCAACTATACACAGTAAAATCCTCAATGAACAATAGTCTTCAAAGACACCGTTCTGGCTAGGGCAAGATAGATGAGCGAGATGAGAGTATTAAGAGAGCTAGTTGTGAGATACAAGCTCTTCAAACATCAGTATACGGTGGCCTTATCAGCAAGTGAAGAGCTGTGTACCTGATCTATTATCTGTAGTTATTGAGGCAATAGACTGAGCACAGTATACTTCTCCTTTTGCCCAGTCACGAATGTTGGTCACGTGTTAGCCATCTCGAAATTTGCTTGCTATTTTTGTGTGCTTTCTTGCTCTCATAATTCGAACAACAGTTTGATCAACAAAGGTGAGTCTTGAATGTTGATGCCTTGGCATAGTGGATGAAGGGATGGATAGAGAAGAGGAGGACAATATATAGGGCTGCGGGGCGATGAGGGTTGTGTGCATATGATATACATCGGCCGTCATTGGATGAAGAGACGCGATCATGGAAAGACGGTGCATGTGAACCCTCAACTTTGTTGTCCGTTGGTGTATGTACCTCAATCTATATATAGATGGATGTTGGTATATCCTATACTGCGGATGAAGTAAAGAATATATATGTTAATTGCAATTCTATATCCGTCCGTCGGTGCACCTATCTCTAACCACATCATCATCATTCATATAATTTTTGTCGTTGCACCATAAACAACAGCTCCCAACAACAACCAACAACATGTCATACAAAGCAGGAATCTTCGAAGCCATCTCGGCACTTAAGGACCGTACCGGATCCTCCTCCATTGCTATCAAGAAGCACATGCAGGCCAACCTTCCCAAGGATAAGAAGTGGATGAACGGCATGTACTTGAAAGCCTTGAACAAGGCTGTTGCCGATGGTGAACTTACCAAGAACAAGGGATCGTTCAAGCTTAGCGCCGCCACCAAGGCTGCCGCCACCAAGAAGAGTAAGCCTGCTGCTACCAAGAAGAAGGCCGCACCCAAGAAGAAGACCGCTCCTAAGAAGAAGGCTGCACCCAAGAAAAAGGCTGTGAGTTTTATGTGTCATGTGAACTGTGTGGTTTATCACTTATCTAATACTAATCTTCTGTAACAATATACATCATTATATAGGCACCCAAGAAGAAGGCCGCAACCAAGAAGAAGCCTGCTACTAAGAAGAAAGCCACCAAGAAGAAGGCCACCAAGAAGTCCAAGAAATAAGCACTGAAACTAAGTAGTGTGTTGTTATTGCAATCTTCATTTGAATCTGTTATTATGTTATGGTCAATTGTGTATATATGATGGAGTATGACATTGGTAACTGTTTAGATTTAGATGATGATTCTTAAACAAACAAACAAAAACAAAACAAAACAGGATTTTATAAAATCCGCCCTGAACAACAAAGGAACATCTATCACCTCCTGACTTATGCACTTGATCGACTGCCTTTATGCTATATGTGTGATACTGATTTGTTTAATGTAGAACAACTTCGGGAATGTGAGGTTGATCTGATGTAAACTATCTGCCAAAGACAAGTGCATTCGTAATGAGTCAGAACTTTATAGCTTGTATGAGGTTGTGGGGAAAGCAAGGAGAATAAGAGAGGCTGCATATTCATACCTAACACATTGATTAAGTACTTATATGATTTGTCTATTTAAGTTTAGCTATCATATTTTGGTCGGTGCACCTAAACGTTGATTCAATTCTCACAGTATCATAAGCCCCCGCCCTACTTTATCCACAGACGGCAGCCGATCGAAGACCTACAAATGTGTTGAGACTAAGCGTGTGAAGATAAAGCTGTGAAATAATAATAATAAAGACAGTACATGTGAAAAGTAAATATTGTTTGGTCTTTGATGATAGGGCGGATTTTAGAAAATCCTGTTTGTATTGTATGGCTAAATGGTACGAGCCACACTATTATTGTTGGTAAACAATATCATAATAATACCCAATGCATATATTGCTTAGGCGGAGGAGAACTTGGTAACGGCCTTGGTACCCTCAGATACGGCGTGCTTGGCAAGTTCACCAGGAAGCATAAGACGAACGGCAGTCTGGATCTCACGGGATGAGAGAGTAGCCTTCTTGTTGTAGGTGGCAAGCTTGCCAGCCTCTCCGGCGATACGTCCGAAGATATCGTTAATGAAGGAGTTCATGATGGACATACCCTTCTTACTGATACCAGTATCGGGGTGGACCTGCTTAAGGACCTTGTAGATGTAGGTGGAGTAAGATTCGACGCGCTTCTTGCTACGCTTCTTCTTGCCGTCGGCGGGGGCCTTCTTGGCAGCCTTGGAAGGAGCCTTCTTGGATGGTGTTTTAGCCATGATGGGATAGTTGTTGTTGAGAGTTGTTGATGAAGATCGATGAATCGATTTTATGAGCTTTGCTTTGTTCCGTGTGTTTATGTGAGGATACCTGCAACACAAACACAAGCTCATAAAATCGATTCATCGATTCAATCACCACTTTTAACTACTAAATCTACTAATCACCATGTCTGGAAAAGGAAAAGGAGGCCGCGGCGAGAAGAAGAGTACTACCTCTTCTGCCAAGGCTGGACTTCAGTTCCCCGTCGGTCGTATCGGTCGTTACCTCCGTCAAGGAAAGTACGCCACTCGTATGGGTGCTGGTGCCCCCGTCTACCTTGCTGCCGTCCTTGAGTACCTATGTGCTGAGATCTTGGAACTTGCCGGTAACGCCGCTCGTGATAACAAGAAGGCTCGTATCGTACCCCGTCACATCACCCTTGCCGTTAAGAACGATGAGGAATTGAACAAGTTGCTTGGAGGTGTTACCATCGCTGCTGGAGGTGTCCTTCCCAACATCCACGCTGTTCTTCTTCCAAAGAAGTCTGGCAAATAAGCAATAGATATATATATACAAATATATGCGTTGTGATTTGCAATGAATGAATAGTCTCTCTCTTTCGAGGTTGGCTGTTGATTTGTTCATATCATATACACACAAAACAGGATTTTATAAAATCCGCCCTATCATCAAAGATCAATAAAGTTTGCCATTGCAATAGATGTATTATCGTTATCGTCCTCATCTCTTCCATCTCAGTGCGGAAGAGAATAGATGTGTACAGTTGTGCTGGCTCTTTCGGTAGACACTATCTGTTTTGTGTTCGTAGGGTTGGTCTATATCTAGTGAGAGTTTAGTTACATAGGTATCATAGAGTAAAAGTATCAACTTTAGAACAGCTTCCTCGTATTAAACAAAGTATTGAATAGATATTATGTGTGTTCATTGACTATCATGGTTTCTAGATACGAGTGTATGAATGCGGTATGAGTTAGATCATGGGAAATAGAGGAAATAAGTTAGATGAGTTGTCGAGTTAATAAACACTGTAGATAGAAGGTATGGTTGTGTATTATAATGAACTACGATAGTTTATTGTATAACACAGCGCGGCCTAGAATAGATCTACTGTAGATATCTGTTACACACATATCCTACTTTTACAACAACTGATCAACCACACAAAGTAGGTGCATATGTTGTGTCAACCTTATCGACTATCAATGGGTGTACCTATGAATTGCAATAGTAGACAAGACAATATATACAAAATTGTTTGTGAAATGATAGTTCTTTGATTGATGGGTGGATTTTAGAAAATCCGGTTTTGTGGTGTATGTGATGAGTGTGCATATCATGTGTACATACAATATCAATCTCATCATACGATAAGATCAACATTGCAATACAACAATAACTGCAACAACAACATCAATAAGACACTTATGAGCGCTCTCCGCGGATACGACGGGCAAGCTGAATATCCTTAGGCATGATGGTAACACGCTTGGCATGGATGGCACACAAGTTAGTGTCCTCGAAAAGACCAACAAGGTAGGCCTCGGCTGCCTCTTGAAGGGCAAGGACGGCAGATCCCTGGAATCGAAGATCACTCTTGAAATCCTGGGCAATCTCACGTACCAAACGCTGGAAGGGAAGCTTGCGGATCAATAGGTCGGTACTCTTTTGGTAACGACGGATCTCACGAAGGGCGACGGTTCCTGGTCTGTAACGATGGGGCTTCTTGACACCTCCGGTGGCGGGGGCAGACTTACGTGCTGCCTTGGTGGCGAGCTGCTTACGGGGAGCTTTACCTCCGGTGGACTTACGTGCGGTTTGCTTTGTTCTGGCCATTTTGAATAGTAGTGGGGTGGTTGAGTGTTGATTGAATCGATGAACGATTTATGAGCTTTGTTGTATTGTTGTTTTGAGGGTGCACCTCGTTTTTGCTTTCTTGTAATCCGCGCCACTAATTAGGGGTATGCAACATTTATTATTTATCAAATATTATTTTGTACACGGCTACTGCAAACTACCATAAAACTAATACAAACATTTCAATAGTATCCAATGCTTCAGTACCAAGTTTCTACATACCTTTTCTACGTGTGGTACAAACCTACGTATAATCCTACGTATAAAATATGGCGCGGTTACAAGAAAGCACACATCTCATGCTCAAAACACAAAAATGAACTCATAAATCGTCTATCGATTCAATCATCATCAACAACAACTAATTAATCATGTCTGGCCGAGGAAAAGGAGGAAAGGGATTAGGAAAGGGAGGCGCCAAGCGTCATCGCAAGGTCCTTCGTGACAACATCCAGGGCATCACCAAGCCCGCTATCCGTCGTCTAGCTCGTCGTGGTGGTGTTAAGCGTATCAGTGGTCTCATCTACGAGGAGACCCGTGGTGTACTTAAGGTATTCCTTGAGAACGTCATCCGTGATTCCGTCACCTACACCGAGCATGCTCGCCGTAAGACTGTCACTGCCATGGACGTTGTCTACGCCCTTAAGCGTCAAGGAAAGACCCTTTACGGATTCGGTGGTTAAATTACTATTTAACTGTCGTCATCGTATGTTGTTCATCTTTTCATGACACATCATAATATAATATCGAGTGTGTGGAATGAGATGTATCATGGCAACATGATATGTCTTTACCTACATCTTGATATTATACAAACCGGATTTTCTAAAATCCACCCATCTATCAAAGAACATAATTATATCAACCACTTCTATTTTTTGTGACTAACATAATATATCCTCTTCTGTATTGCAATAAGTATAAGTGGTGAATGCACCTCTCTGTTGCTTCGTATGTTGCAATTGCGGTCTTCTTTATATCCATACCAGTTATACACGAGGTAAGTATGTATGATATGTTCAAGATAAATATGATTTCATTTGAATATCGTATGTCAATCGGTCTTTGAGTGCTTATGTACTTCGACACTCCTACCTCATACTCGACGACAACAGAGATTAACCGAGGAACATACATGACAGTGGGCTATCATCATAGGTAGTAACATATACAGAACATCATATGGAGTAAGAGAGTAGATAAGTATAGACTTATCTTATAAGTACGTGAATACGGGGGTCTTCTCGGCATATTCTATCTTCCTCTTAGTCTGATAATATGTTCATAACGACAACGGACGTACAAACGATATGTATCAAAGTAAGATAGTAAGTGAGTGTACATTTATAGAGTATTGTGCTCCTAAAACTAAAACTCTAGGTAGTCATCTATCAGGTGCTCTAGTTGCTGGCGACAAGAGATACGCCAGAGCTCTTCTTGATATAGTAGAAACAATAGATATGATGTCCATCAATCATAGCTGTACTTCTCTGTATTTATGTAGTACATACTTTTCTGCTCTTCCACCCCGAGATACGACCTGAGTACCATGATCAGTGACGTTTGGTGAATCTTGGAAAAAAATGCTCGACTGCCTCTTCTTCTCGACCTGAAAGTTGTGAAGAAGAACTAATCACTCGTTGAGACCACCACACACTTGCACCATTATTCTTTGGAATTGGCTGGTAGTGGTGGTTGGATAGTGGTTATTAGGTAGATTATCAAGATGGACGGTATGGGATGGGATCCTTCAACGCTAACAGATACAAAAACTACATCGCAAGAGACTCCATGGAACAATAATACATCATCTACATCATTATCGTCACCAACTCTGGCGGATAGGAGATCAGCTGGATTTTCTCAATCAACAGATGATGATACGGATTGGAATCAAACTGCTCTTTTCATTGCCCTACCGATAATATTGGTGATACTCTTTGGCTTATCTTCCTATCACTGTTATGTATCCAATCGTCGACAAGCACAGTTTCATGAAAGACGGCAGAATTTAAGAAGTTTAGAACGCGCACAGGTTCGAGAAAATAAAAGGATAAAGGAGAAGAAGAGAAAGGAACGATTAAAGGATATCGACAAGGCTCTTATATCAAAGGTATGTGTATGAATGATTTGTGCATATGATATGCATTTTTTTTTGCAATGCATTGCAATGACCTCATATATGCCTTATCTCTTCAGACGGTATCAAAAGTTTGCAAATGCAACACACTCTCTACTAAGAAGCAGTTTGGTTCAATGCTTGATCTCACAGTACACACTACCATGTCATCGGATGATATGTCTATATCGAGCCACGACATTGAAAACCCAGCATCATTAAGCAACAGCAATAGTAGTAGCACCGATGACGATGACAAAATGGCATGTGATCATCAAACATGTGCAATCTGTCTTGAACCCTTTGTTGCAGGCAAAGATAAGGTATCATGGTCTAAGTATCAGACATGCCGACATGCTTTCCATCATAAATGTATTCATTCTTGGCTATCCGAGCTAAAGAACAAACATGGTAACTGTCCTTGCTGTCGAGGTCCATACCTGAAAGTGAAAGCAACCAAGGTACTTGATGATGATGATGATATAGAAGAAGGGATAGTAGATGATGTAAATGATGATGAATATAATGTACCAACTGGAAGTGCAAACAACAGTTCCGCCGATGAAGAAAATGTACAAACAACAACAAACAAAGAAGAAGAAGACAATTTTGATACAACCAATGTAAATACAACACAAACACTAGAGTTTACCTCATTCTGTTCAATTCATGGGTTAGTTCAGAATGATTCAATTCCAATCAAACCCATAGAGACATTGGATGATGAATAGAAAGGAGGAGGAGAGGATGCCCCCCAAGCATATGTATTGCCGACAGACCGCTAGAGAGAGATCCTTAACCTCTCATTTTGAAAGTGGAGCTGCTCAGCAAAGATGATATGCTATAGATATAATATAGAGATAATGTACAGATATAGAGCACCAAGTTTTCTTAACATCTTACACATACTTCTTTACTGTTGCTTCTTCTTTGCTACTTCTGATGCTTCTAGTACTCAGCAGAAAAAAGGATACCTCCTCTCCCGTCTCCATGCACCCTACTTTTACTTTTACTGTGCTCCTTTTACTTGTGGCGGCCTTATTGTATACACCACGATGCCTTCCCTTTGCTTTACCGACTTGCAATTGTCTCAGAAAGACGCCTCAGATGTGGCGGTAGTAGGCGACAGGACAGTTAATGATCGAGATCATACTGCATTGTTTGTTCTAGAAGAAAGTAAGAAATCGTCATATCAATTGCAAGCTTCATATGCATTATATCCACTGTATGTGCAACAAGTAGATAAAGATGGAAAAACAGACAGTGTATCATCATCTATTGCAATGGCATCCATCACTTCTCGTTCATATAACACTGATGAAAATACTGACGAATCTTCTACACAAACACAAGAGTTTTTGTTTGGTGGATTCGAATTGTTGGTGAATACAAAGACTGTGGAGGTATATGTCATACGCTCAGGAGGCAATACAATCAACACAGTATCAAAATCAGAAGAGGAGACATACTTGACAACTTGCAAAGGAGTGCCACAAAGAGATTTACCGCCATTGAGTGCAACTCCTTGCTATGTAGATGGAACAGAGATTGATGCAAATGAGAGTACAGAAGAAGAAGATATCACCTTTTATAAGTTTGTATTCGTATCTCCTGGCGGTCCAAAACCTCACTTGCGAGTTAAACTGAAGTTTGTAAGAAGCAATGATACTTCTATGTTACCTATCCTTATTAGAACATTGAAAGTGAAGGGTCGCTTATCAGAATCGATTACTTCTACAACAAACACATCTTCAAATGATAAACAATCAATTCAATTTGGGGGTGCAAATAGGAATTCAAATAAACCCAACAACAATATGAATAGTATTGCATCAATGATGGCATTGATGGGCGGAGGAAATGCTTCTTCTAGTATGCCGATGCAAATGCAAATGAACCATATGCAACAAATGCAGACACATACTACTCAACAGCATATGTACACTCAACAACAGCAGCAGCTACATCAACAACACGATAATCATCAACAGGAGAAGAATCAAGCAGAGCTAATATCATCAATAGCCGGACTTGGAATGTATCTTAAATCATCTGAGGAAAGAAGCTCTAATAAACTGGAATCTTTACTACTGGGCATGGAAGAGCGGATTATGAATAGATTAAATACACTTACTCAAAGACTAGATGTGATTGAACAAAGTATACAGAGAGAACAGAGTAATAGAGAGGAAGTAGTGAATGAAGAACAGAGCAATAGAGAGGAAGTGGATGAAGAACAAATCAAAGAGGAGGAATAGAGTATTGTTGTGCCTTTTTGCTCTACTATTGATACAAGAAGTGGAGCTATAAGTAACTAAACACAATACTTATCATCTATCCATGATTCTCTCCCCTGTATCTAATTGAGAACTAGACATGAATGACTTCAACAACTCTCTCGGCCTTACTTGGTGTACTACTTTTGTCCCGTCGCCCGTCGCATAAGATGAATCGAATCTTCTTAAAAGGAGTTTCTCTAAAACATGAAAACTCAGATGAATGTTTCTATTTACTAGAGATAATTTGGTTGGAGTTGTTGGTTGTTGTTCTCTCTGCGTGTGTTCCTCTCCAATGAACAGTGGCTATATTATATATATATGATTTATTGAGAGTGTATGTATTTGTTTCCATAAATTATTCATTTTGTTGGTAGTTTGTGGCTGATCAAATAATAATAGATAATGTCAAACTACAACAATCCAAATTCACATAATGATTGGTCATCATCAAACAACAATAATACCCATCCAGGTCAAGGACATGGAAATGCATCCCTTCCGTCGTCGTATTCTAGTTTAGGACAAGCTCCTCCTGCTCCTCCACCATATGCTAGTCTCGGTAATAGGGGAACAGATGGATACTCTTATGTTCCATATCCCGGTCATCAAAGTACAACAACTAATTCTTATGCAGCAAGTCAAAGTATAACAGCTAACACTAATAATACCAACATGGCATATCCTTCTAATGCTAATAATCAAGGAGGTTTCGAATATGCTAGTTTGGGTACTGCTGCTGGTCACGGTCAAGGTGCAGTACATACTGATCAATTTAGCCAGCTAATGACTGGCAATTCTCAACAAAACCAACAACAAATGAGTAGATGGGGCCCTCCACCTCACCAATATCCCCAACAATATTATCAGCAACAACATACTGCTCAATATCAAAATCAACAGCAGCAGCAGCAGCAGCAGCAGCAGCAGCAGTTAATGCCCAAACTTATAGTCAACAGTATACAAATTACCCACCATCACATGCACAACATACAGCAACAATAGACGCCTCCTTGCCACTACCACCACCCCCACCACCGCCAAACCCGAGTAACATCAATAAACTAAAGAGAACAAACTCGGATGGCGGTCAAAAACAGGGGACAAAAACTGCACAGCCTGCGTCCAATAATAGCTCAAGGACACCACCGCCACCACCTCCTGATAATAATGAAGACCAAATAGATGATACAGTTAATGCCATTGGTGCACTATCCAATCTTCAACATAGATGGTCAGCACCAACATCAATTAGTAGAAAGCGTAAAGAAGGAGTATCAGAAGAGATACCCAATCCAGCATTAGGGTTAGGGTTCAACCAATCTAATACAACAAAAAGGAAGAGGAAACGACAGAGGAGACGAAACAAAAAGAAGAAGAAGGTTGGTACCTCTATGGATAATCCTATAATAATTCGTGACGATGATAACAATGAATGGATCGATGTTGATCATTCTGAATCATCTGAGAAGAAACAACAGCCTCAACAGGAAGTGAATTTTACTGTATGTAATTTTCCTCCATTGGAGTCAACCTCAAAATCTGAAGAGTCTACAGCTGTGGAATCTTCTATGAAAGACATGTCAACATCTCAATTGAAATCTTATGCATCTGTACTTGGTCGGGCGTTGGCAATTGATGACAATGCCAAAGAACAACAAGCCAAGAAGAAAGAGAATGAAGTGATAGAATTGTTGGATGATAGTGATGACGAAGAAGATGACGAGATGGATATATCTGATGATGATGAATCACAACAACAAGAGGATGATATAAATCCAACTCAAAAACCAGAAATGAGTGATCAAGAACAGCTCTCTTTGAAGCTAGCTGAATTGAAAGCCAAGGCAAAGCTCGCTCGAGCTAAACTACGAATTGCAGAGCAGAAGAAGGCCAAGGGAACAAGGGAATCACTTGATTCATCTGCTAGAAGCGATACTACTTCAGGCAATGCCAAGACTCCACCCCCATTATCACCTTCTCATACTTCATCTTCTACATCGCCCTTACCCCAAATGCTTGCCAATATTACGGCATTAAGGAATATAGTGGGTAGTTTGGTGATTGAAAATGTAGCTCTCACTGGTGCATCTCATGAAGTTCGATTTGTTAACAGTGTTTATAGTCATATTCGGGATGATGATGATGAAGATACCAACAATCAAGGTACCACAAGCAATGAAGCTCAAAAGAAGAAGTCATTAAATCACAAGCTACAACTAATGAAGCTACAACTTGAAATCAAGAAGAAGGAACTCGAGAAGAAGGAGCTTGAGAAAAGGAGAAGGAAAATGATGGATGAGAATACTATAGAGCTGAAGCCACCTCCAGAGCAGGGTGAATCTGCGACCAAGGAAACGGAAACACGTTCTCAATCCCCATCGGATGAAGGAGAAAAAGGCGAAAATATACCGACAAAGCAAGATACATCTGATGAAACAACCGATATTATATCAGATGAACAAAAGTTGGAACAGTTACGGAACCGACAGAAGGAACTAAAGCAGAAGAATGATATTGCCAATCTTCGAAATCTCATCCATAGACAAAGAGACTTACTCCAAGCACAAGGGAAAGAGTTGACTGAAAGTTCCACACAATTACAGCAATGTGTTGATGGTATCAAAACAAAGCAAGAGCTGTTGGATAATTCAAATAAGAAACTATTAGATATGAATAATCGGAAGAGAAGATTGGAGAGTATGGTTCTCCAGGCTACTGAACAAGTGGTTGCGGCAAGGAAGGCATTGAGTGAGAGACGACAACTAGGTTCCTGAAGGACTCGGTATGTCTTCTTTGTTTTGTGCCATTCTCACCTCTATTTCACCTTTCATCTCTTCATATGAGAACTTCCCAGTCACCAACCATACTCTCTTCGTCTCTACATTTCATGTTCTCACTATCGAAGTCTTAAGGCGCCAGGTAACTCCAATTGGTTCAACTGACATAGCCACAATCTCTCTTTCTTTCTTGAATTGTTTTACATTGCAGCAGACTTTCCAAACACCGACTTGACATTTCTTTGTTTTCTCTTATATTTCATAGTGCTGTATCTGATAACGATGGCTTGACTATGATGTAGAAGTAAGTATTGTGTGATTATTTTACTTGTCAGGCCGGCTGTTGATCGGGTGGAGACTAGGTAAACTTGCAACAACTCTCAGAGCGGACATCAGGTACTAGTATGTCTTATGACAATAACTATAAAACAACTTACACTATGAAACTTTGACTTAGTTAGTTTTACATTAAATAAACCGCTTCATTAGTCTGTCGTCTCTGACAACAGTGATTCAAGAGCCTGCGCAAGGTGAAGACTTGAGATTCGATTTGATAGTTGTTCTGGCTGGTTGACCTGCTCCTTTCTGCTATTCAAGATGTATTCTCTTGCTTTATAAAAGTCTGATGAATGATTCTCTTCCCCTTCATCACTACTGCTGCTACTGCTGTTGTCTTCATTACTGCTATCATCTTCATCATCATCAGTTTTAGCTCTCTGTCTTAAACAACTATTTGGTACTATAGACATTGTTGAGTCAGACTCCCAATACACGACACTAAAGCTTTCAGCTCTTCCATAGCACATGTGATATGCAATAACTTTTACAGGAAGAACGGACGGATCAACTTTATTCATCAGCTGTACACTTTCCCAAGAAGCTGACTCGATATCATATGCTTCCCAGCTATTAGCTAAATCTTCGTCAACTGAACCAAAAAGTGGTTCATCTCCATGTAGCTTCTTACCTTGCAACGCAAGAGATGCCATCATGGCATCCATGGCAGTAGTTATATTTTGTGCCGATTCTAATGCTGATTTATCCGCTAGAATGATCTCTTTCTCATCCTTCATCAAACGACAAGAAGAGGTTGAAACAAATGACATTATACCATCCTCTTCATAACGTACAGGTACACACGGTCCTTTCATATCAATTGACAAATGGACATCTTGCCATGATACTTCATGACGGCTTATTGTTGTAGCTTTGTAATACTCGCCATCTTTCCACAGTGCCTTGATTTTGACACCAGGAGGTATTGTTATGTCATAGTAGGCCAACTTGTTTGCTAGATTTGTAATCACATTTGCACATGTCAAGGGATTTCGAACTTTGAAGGGAAGACTGCATAATATAGTACTCCTCGATGAAGAAGATGGCTCAAGTGATATCTTGACGGTCCAATTAGTCTTTGATATGACATCATAGAGCTCGACAGAGTATCCCGAATTGTCGTGTATGGATATAATCTGTCCAGGAAACCACCCTAATCTGTTTTCAGCGTTAACAACATTTGAATGGCCAGTCATTTTAACATAAACCGAATCATTAACAGCATGGTGTTCACGTCTAAATGGATCTTTCCATGACTCATTTCGTGGTATACTTGCTGTTGCACAAGAAGATAAGACACTGCTATCTATATTGTCTCCAAATATACATGGTTGATCGAGAAACTGTTTCATTCTCTCTCCTAAGAAGAAAGTTGTCAATCGATCAGGTTTGATTCTTGCCATTTCATCTGAAAGATATTCAATAACTTGCTTCCATGATGGATGACATGCATTACTCTTGTTATCATTACTACTGAGTACCATATCTGTCACTGCCCTCTTGGTCTTAATTGGATGTTTACCCTTCTTTGTAGATAGATATATTGGTGTAATATCATCATTATTAATATCATTACTTGAATAGCACGATAGTTCACCTTTAAATGCTTTAATAAAACATTCACCCATAGTCCATTCCATCCCTGCTTCATCTGAGGGTGGCACTGACATTATACAAGCATAATTGACATTCAGCGTATTGTTAGAGGTATGATATTTGTGTAGAACTGCCTGCCCAAACCCTCCCGAGTGACAGGTATCAATAATCCCAACGAATGTACCACCCTTGAACTTTTCTTCTAGGAGATTGATGATATCTAAATGTTTAATCCATGGTTCGTTACCTTTTCTTGAGGTGCAAAATGAGTCTATCTTACCATGCCCACCATAGTAGAATAGTAGTATATCATCTTTTCCTTCATTTTGTAACTTATCATTCCTTCTATCCAACAAACTTTTAAATGCCTGTATTATATTTGATTTGGTTGCTTCTTCATCATATATCTCAACTATATTATCATTTGATATGTTGCAATGATGCTTTAAACATTTGGCTATACCAATATCACCGAGATCACAACGTTGTTCTGGCCATTCTTCACACACTCCAAGTATGAATGCATAGTATGTCATATTGTTATTGTACTCTGGAGATACTATGAGAGTACCTTATAGTCAACTCCTCATACATATATCATTCGACGAGAGTAGATACAAATAACAGCAGGGTGGTATACTTCTGATTGAAGAGATCAGATATGGCTCAATAGAAACAAATAGGAACCTTAGCTCCAATCCAATGCACTACGGACTATCGTAATCTCACACTAACTAACCATCGCAGCTCGACCGCCAAGAGTCACAGGTTCCCACCAATATATCTCACCTATTTTCAAATGAATATTCATGCTTATATCATAATATACCGCAGCTCGGAGATAATATGACAGCAGTAAGAAGTGTTAATTGTGTTTGGTGGACTTCTTGCAAATCGACAATAACAGAAAGCCAAAAAATTATTGAACACCTGCCTCATTCATTCATCTTCAAAGCACATCTCTAGCAGAGAGCAACCATTAATATCATATCCAACGCCAGCTCACACCTCTTCAAGTAGATATAATGATGTTTTCCCCATTAACATCTTTATTAGCAAATTCCCCTAGTCTGCGGCGGCTTGCTCATCGTCAGATATCATACTGTCAATATACTACAAAATCATCATCAAAAATTAGAATGTTGTTCATGCGCAATCTATCCTCATCAACATCAGATGATAATAATAATACTAATGGTATAAATGGCAGTAGTGATATATTAAAATCAGCAGCTGCAACTACCCAATGGAAAAGGAAGCATTATCAAACCATTGAGGATAAGTTTCAATCTTATAAAGATACCACAACCAATACACCAATCAACTGCAATGAATCAGCAACAGATGATACTAACCAATCCAAAGAAGACAAATATGAGCCATTGTCAATAGAAAGTTATGAAGATGTACAACCAATGTGGAAAGAAATGGAAAGTAGAGTTACCAAACGACGGTCATTAACATTGGATGAACGAAAGGGTATTAGTGGTAGAAGAAATGTTCGTAAGAGTGATGAAGATGTTTGGTTATCTGCTGGTGTTTATGATGATGATAGTAGTTCGGAGGATAGTGGTGAAGAAGATGATAAGAAAGATTGAATAGCAAGAGCGACGGTAGTGAAGTGTATGAGTGAGTATTCGATTGGCTTTTACTATTATTTTAATCTACACAACTCATTACTAACACATTCACCCCTAACCCCCTTCAACTCTACTGAACTACAATGTTACTAGACCCTCCACTTTCAATCCGTGCGGACTGCCTCTTTAACTCTGCGACAGCATTAAAGGTATGCTTGGCAGCTTCGACTTCCTTGGCTCTGGCCTTGATACGAGCTTGGGCAACACTAAGCCTGGCTACAGGAACACGGTATGGAGAACACGAGACATAGTGAAGACCAATACTATCAAAGAAGTGTATACTCTTTGGATCGCCACCATGCTCACCACAAACTGATAGTGACATGTTAGGGTTGACACTCTTGCCCAATTTGGCAGAATGTTCAACCATATAACCCACACCTTCTTCATCAATTGTTTGAAAGGGGTCATCTTGCATGATTCCTAGCTTCATGTATTGAGGGATGAAACCATTTGAATCATCTCGACTAATACCCATTGTCATCTGTGTTAGATCATTAGTACCATACGAGAAGAAAGAACACAATGGTTTGCCATCTTTCTCATCCTTTAATGTTGCAATCTTATCAGAGATAATCGCTGCACGAGGCACCTCAATCATTGTACCAATCTCATATCTGGGGAATAATTAGCAATCAAATAATGCATGAGACGATATACCCAATACAATACAGAAACTGTATAGAACAACACAATCAACTTACGGTACATCAATACCACGCTCTTTACGGACACGCTCAGCTTCGCGCTTGATTAACAAGGCTTGGTTTTCAAACTCAGTTAAACTTCCAATCAAGGGAACCATGATACGTGGACGAGGTTGAGCAGTGTCGGGAGCTTCCTCCATAAAGTCAGCAGCTGCATTCATGATGGCCTCGACTTGCATTTCAGTAAACTCAGGCTTGACGATACCTAATCGGCATCCTCGCAATCCTAGCATGGGATTCTCTTCATGCATTGAGTCAATTCTTGCAAGCATACGCTTTACATCGTTACCAAATCCAAGTTCATTGGCTACCTTCTCATGTACTTGCTCAGGTCGAGGTAAAAACTCGTGGAGTGGTGGATCGAGTAGACGAATAGTGACGGGCTTACCATTCATGGCAACAAACAGATCCTTGAAGTCAGATCGCTGAAAGTGCTTAATATGATCGAGGTCATCAAGACACTCCGTGTGGAAGATCCAACGCCTTACAATTGGAAGACGCTCTGGATTGAAGAACATATGTTCAGTTCGACATAAACCAATCCCTTTTGCACCATTGGATGCAGCTTGTGATGCATCTACACCACTGTCAGCATTCGCCAATACTTTCATGACTCCTTCCTCCTCGTCGGCCCATTGAAGTAGTAAGCCAAGATCTCCTTTCAACGAGGGTGTCTTTACTTCAATTGCAGTACTATGGCATAGAGGGGGAAAGCAAGTTAGGATGAGGTGTCTAGAACAAAGTGAATGATCAAAAGAAGACCAACTTACCTGATAACCTCACCGGTTGCTCCGTTAATTGATATTACATCACCCTTGCGAAAGACTTGGCCAGTTTCTTTAATGGTGACAGTTTCATTCACCTCATCTACACAGATATCAGAGCATCCGCATACACATGGCTTGCCCCATCCACGGGCAACGACAGCAGCATGACTAGTCATACCTCCACGAGCTGTTAATATACCATTCGCTGCCCACATACCACCTACATCTTCAGGGGAGGTGACTTCTCGAGCAAGGATTACATTCTCTCCGTCAGCTTTCATTTCTTCAGCTTGTTTGGGTGTAAAGACAAGACTACCGACGGCTGCACCTGGGCTGCCTGGCAACCCTTTAGCCACCACTCCTGTTGTATATGCAGTTGACTTGAGAGCCTCGGCTGAAAAGGTTGGATGCAACAGTTGTTCCACATGCTTCGGCTCTACCTTCAACAGAGCTTCACTCTGTGTACATTTCCCCTCTTTAACGAGGTCAATAGCTATTCTGATGGAGGCAACTCCAGTACGTTTCCCATTACGACATTGAAGCATCCATAATTTACCATTCTCCACTGTGAACTCAACGTCTTGCATATCTAATTTTGGACGACAAGTGAAAGTAAAAGAGTGTTTGAGTTGAGAGTAGAACATTGGCAGTATGCCAAGCACGTTGATTAGTACAACTCACCTTTGAAGTAGTGCTCAAGAAGGTCAACATTCTTTAAGAACTGTTCATATGCCTTAGGTAAGACTTCCTGCATCTGTTGAATTGGCTGCGGTGTACGGATTCCAGCAACAACATCTTCGCCTTGAGCGTTTATAAGATATTCTCCATACATTTTGGGTTCTCCCGTTGATGGATTACGGCTGAAGGCTACACCGGTGCCACTTGACTCTCCCATGTTGCCAAACACCATGGTTTGAATGTTGGTAGCAGTACCTAAAAGGCCTCGAATGTTCTCCTTTTCACGATACTTGACAGCTCTTGGTGTCATCCAGCTGCCAAAGACTGCCTTGATACAAGCTTCTAGTTGGTCATGCGGATCAGAAGGGAACTTCATTCCGTGTTCGTCGTAGACTTGTTTATACTCTTGACAGAGTTTTTGAAGCTCCGCAACGCCAAGGTCTACATCACTATCGGCATTTGCGGCTTCCTTGACTTTGTCAAACTTGCGTTCAAAGTCTTCATGGGGGATTCCCAGTACGACATCTCCAAACATATCCAAAAGACGTCGATACGAGTCATATGCAAACCGTTCGTTGCCTGTAGACTTGGCAAGTCCTTTGACTGTGGTATCATTCAAGCCAATGTTGAGTACTGTGTCCATCATCCCTGGCATACTCACTGTGGATATACGACATGTGAAAGCAAAGAATGAGTTGAGAAGTCAACAGTTACCATGTATTGCTCATACGAATCAACAGTACTTACTTGCAGCTCCACTTCGACATGAGAAGAGGAGAGGATTGGTATCACTACCAAATGTCTTTTTCATATCCTGTTCAATTCTGTTAACATGATCACGCACCCCACTCCATACAGACGCAGGTAGATCCTGTTCTTTAGCAAAAACTTGGCAGAGCTGAGTTGATAATGTGAACCTATGAGAAAGATAAGAGTCAGTATGTTTTATAGTTACAAACAAGATTGGTTAATGTATAGACTTACCCGGGCGGTACATCAACACCTACCTAAATA
>Ga0214480_100131_pt1 | contig 33144 bp, 32 predicted proteins | sample M1_20Mar14CPVII9_3_FD_165042 | JGI IMG/M metagenome (GOLD analysis project Ga0214480, IMG submission 165042) | Marine eukaryotic communities from Monterey Bay, California, United States - M1_20Mar14CPVII9sort6BwellE17 | ecosystem: Environmental > Aquatic > Marine > Unclassified | place: USA... | reverse complement strand
TGGAGAGTTTAAGGCTAGGGTGCTGTTGAGGCTGAGATTGAGGAGAGGTTGATAGAGTACAATGATCAGGTGGGTAGTTTATGTAGTGTTTAGGTGAAGGCGGGGGTATTGGGTTGGATTTACGGACAGGAGTGAACGAGGGGTGATATGGCTGAGGTAGGGATAAGACTTCTCTAATTCTAGTAAAGTTCTTGAGGGATAGTTTATGGTGACTTACGTTTACTTTAGAGACCCAACAAAGAATGTAGATACTTCTCCTTCTTCTTGTTATCCTTCTTGAGCTTATCCCACTCCCAATACGGTTTCTTCTTGTTATCCTTCTTGAGCTTATCCCACTCCCAATACGGTACAGAAACAACTGGCATCCCATCTAGAGCAGCAACTTGCCTGTGCTTTAGAATTGTACTACCAGTTCGCTCTCTGCCAATAAAGTGAAATGGTCCATCAACCTCGACGGCTATTTGCTTTCCATTCACTTCTACTACTGCATCTATTCGATATCCACTTTTCAATAGTACTTCTTCTTGAAGGTTAAGATCCATGGATGATAGGATGGATACAACATCGTCTTGAAACTTTGATGGGCTAAATTCTTGTGAGATAAATGCTTCAGAACACTTTTTCTTTAGTGACGGAGGCAAACTAACACCCGACTTGATCTCATCTTGCCACAGTTGCCATTGATGGAGCTGTCGTAATGCATCCAATATGAATTCACATTCCTTCTTCAGACAAGCATCGATAAACTCATTATTGAATACAGATGGTGCATCAACATTTGCTACTGAATATGCCCAAGCAATATTTGTCAAACCTTGAGCTGAGTATTCGTGTAGATTTGCCTTCACTGATGGTACTAATGATGAGAATAAATGCTTGTCAACTTTCCCATTTGTTGCATGTGCCCAAAGAAAATTAGATATATGCTGTGGTATGAATTCGTGTTGCCTTTTGATCGCTTCATCTGCTAGTTTATTAAACAGCTGAAGATTTGACTCTCCTGCTGTTGAGTATGCCCAGACTGTATTGGAAAGAGCTTGTGATTTGAATCCATTCAAATTGGGGAGTTCAATTATGTGATCTGCTAATCTCTCGAAGAGATGAGGATGAGACTCTCCGGCAGTTGCAATTGCCCATAATGTATTAGAACAATCTTGTCCATTGAACATACGCAAACTGGGGAGCGTAACAATGTGATCCGCTACTTTCTTGAATAGTTGAGGGTTAGACTCTCCCGCAGTTGCATATGCCCATACAGTGTTGGAAAGATCTTGCCCATTGAATGATTCCAAATTGGGGAGGTGGACAATATGATCTCCCACTTTCTTAAATAGCTTTGCATGTTGCTCATTTAATGTAGCATATGCCCATAGTGTGTTTGATAGAGCCTGTGGCCAGAACTCATTCAAGTTATTCATTGTAACGATATGATCTCCTATTTTCTTGAACAGCTTTGGATGTTTTTCATTTGCAGTTGCATACGCCCATATAATGTTGGAAAAATGTTGTGGCCAGAACTCATCTAAACTATCGAAACTGAGAACCTCCTCAGCAAGCATATCAAAGAAGGTACTACCATCGTTAACAAGTACAACTTCGTCTACTAGACCAAATGCATAAATGAGATTGGCTATATGTCGTGCATCAAACTCATAAAGTACTGGTACTGATGCACTTGCAATCTCTTTGAATATGAATTGTTTATTCTCTCCAATGAGGTCTTGTAGTACTTGATGCGAACTGCCTTCGGCAGGATGACCTTTTCTCTTGCTCATCTTATCAATAATCTTTGCCAAACTAATAGCCAAGGTTGCCAGCTCTCTATAGCCGTAATGATCAATATCTTGTATACTCTTTGTTAATATCAAATCAAACTGATGAAACATTTGCTCCTGCTGCTGCTGTTGATTAGTTGTCCTATATCTCCCTCTACCCCTGAGAAATTTGGGTACCACTGCCCAAAACGCCGATATATCACGAGGTGAAAGTCTATCTAAATTATCATATGTTGCAGTAAGTGCCTCTTCTAATGATCTCATTTCAGACATTCTAGGAACTCTCCCTCTACCACGATGATTTAAGGAGACCCATCGAGATTGAAACAACTTTTGTGATTGCAATTGATTACGGCAGTGAAGAGGTAACTGTAAACTAAATGATAACTTGTTGCAACTCCTTCGATTTTGTAATACCCCGTCGCCATATCCACTAAAGAAGCTACTAATATACACACAACTACTAATTCTACTACCCCGCATACTATTATATTGATATGAGCTGCTGCTCGAATGTAGGCGTTTACCACATGAGTAGGGGCATATATCAGCAGATGTTGAATTTGTTAACAACACATCAATGATTTGCTCAGTTGTTGATAACGCCACAAATCCTCGACTGTACTGCCGACGCCCCCATTGTATAGGATGATATAGAGGGCGTAACATAACCATTTAATTCTTTATTGTTGGAGGTTAATAGTATACGCAGACATAAACACCAACATAACACTAGATACAATCAACTATCAACTTTATTGAAACAACTCTCATAAAAAGATACCTAAACCTACCGGTATCTTTTAGCCTCTAAGTAGTAGTGAAAGTGCCGCCCGATGACTGGACGCTTAGGCAATAGCGCTCTCTATTGCAAAATCGGAATGAGATAGTTAGGCAACATAGATAACCAGACAAAGAGTATTTAGTACATTAGAATAAGCTCTTGTTATTGTTGTTGACTTAGGTTTTTACGGCCCTTTCTCGAGACGAAAGGAGAGGACAAAAAAATATTGGATACAAGTTCAAGTTCACACAGGTTCACACCCTACTACACTACTTATTATCCTCACTCCACTCTCCTGCCTCCGCCGTACTATATATTATATTTACGACGAATTTTATTGTTTCTGTGCAGTTCAATATTCAACACATACAAAATACAAGAGTATAAGTAATAATCAGTACAACAAAAAAATAGCTATTGAAATGGGATTTAATACAGATCTATTTACCTCCGATCCACCCGCCTCTTGTATATGTGCCGTTTGTCATGATGTATTAAAAGACGCTTCCTCATTAAGCTGTGGGCATACGTTTTGTGAAGAGGTATGTTTTTGTGTGTGTGATGTGTTGAGGTGTGTGCATATCATGTGCACAAAATTATTCTCATCTTGAACTTGAATTGGTTTATGTCTCATATATCGATACTATCTCTAATATCTATGATATCATCAATATGAAAATAGTGTATTAAATCAGTTGTAGAAAGTGATCCAAAGTGCCCAAATTGCAGAGCTGATATCTCAGCCACAGGCCCGCATCCTAATTTTGTGGTTAGAGATCTTATAAATTCGTTAACAATCCGGTGTCCTCATGGTACCGAATGTAATTGGACGGGACGGGTAGATGCTCTTGATAGACATGGTAGTACATGTATTTATAAAACTATTGAATGTGACGTGGAGGGTTGCAATCATACATGCCAGAGAAAAGATATGGCAGATCATCTATCAGATACGGATGTTAAGTTGCGGCATATGGAATTAAAGTGTGATAAAAAGTTGACAGGAGAGCTCTCAATTTCGTTTCAAGTTGCTTTCATAATAAGACACAAGAGTATGAGACTAGACTACAAGAGTATGAGACCAGACTACAAGAGTATGAGACCAGACTGCAAGCAATAGAGGGGGGTAATGCTGCTGTTGCACCTCGTCGACGAGTTAGAGATGAGGGAGGAGGTTCCCAAAGAAATGTGCGTGCACGCCAAGAAGCAACTCAGATGAGCGTGTTTGGGCGCGGAATTGATGCAATCAACGGAATTTATACGAGGGATGGAGAATGTGACCATGTTCCAAGGTATGTACGAAGAACTAGGTATGAAGGAAGAGAGGTGGCGTTTGCTATTTATCGGTATAGATCCCAAATTTCCCATCACTGGATCATTTCCTCTAATCCTCTGTCGTCGTCGGACTCCGAAGGAGAAAGAATCTTTTATTATAACGAGTCTGTTTCATCAGATCTCCCTCCATATGATGGATGGGAGAGCCAGAGTCTCGACAATGATCCACCTCCAACAGTGTCTAGATTTGTGAACTCCTTTGGATCGAGATAATAATAATGGTAAATAACGGAGTATGATAGATCAAATGGAGTATTGTGAACATTCTTATGTTCGTAACTTTCGATCTTCTTACATCTGCTTCGTTAACATTCCACAACTTTCTAGCCTTAATAAGAATAGACCCCTTAAACTTTCTTTCTCCATCTAACATGTCCATCAATCCTCTTAGCAAATGATAATTCATGCCCAGCAGGATCAATAATATGAAAGTATCTTTCACCCCATGCTGCATCAATTGGTTCAAATTCACATGTTATATTACCATCTCTTGCCAACTTATACATATCATCAACATCAGAAACATAAAAGATAACTCTCCCCCAATTTGCTAATTTGTCACTATTGTAAGGCCAAGTTTCATCATATTCGAGATTAACATGTATATTATGCTTGATACTAGAATCAGACGATGGTGACATTGTTGTAAAGGGTGAGTTATATCCACCAAATGATATAGATAGTCCCAACGATTCATAGAATATTACGCTACTTTTCATATCTGAAGTTCGAAATGTGATTGCATTGGCAGATTCCCATAGACAGGCATTCTTCTCATTTTCATTTGATGGTGACGACATACTCATTATTATCCAATGTATACTGCTTGCCCTTTTGTGGATGGGTATCAATGATGTAGTAGATTGAAATGCTTCTGATGGGGAGATGATACTTGTGATAATAACAATAACAAGAGACCGAAGATACCTCTTCACATCACCCGACAGCATGATATGAACAATATAGCAGCAGCACTACCTCATCACTACTATGATATACCTATGCTATGAGTATACTTGCATGTTGCTTGAGCACTAATAGTAGGTCAGGTAAGGTAGAAAGAAGTGAAAGATGCAATTGATGGAAAGATTTTTTATGAGGTATCCTACATTAGGTGAGATTGATGATGGGCAAAGAGATATATGAATACCAATGGAGTGGCAACATGAGATATTAATAGTAGTAGTACTGGCTCTAATTATACTTCCATCATTGGTCGATGCATTCACTGCCCTCTCTTCAATTGCAATAAAACAAAATTGGAGAGTAAAGTCCGTGTTGTTGCAAATAAATGACGATACCTTTGAAGTTGATGTTATAACATCACACAATATCGATGAATATATACAACAACGACGAAGACGAGACTTTATAACATCGTTACTATCAACATCTATTCTATCACTCGCAGCATCATCATCTACCGTCGCTGCAATAACAACAGAAGAAGAACAACAATGCCAAAGTGGTCGCATATTACCCGAGTCTCCTGTGCCTGGAGCATATTCACAAATATGCATGAACTTAGATGAAAGAACATTTACACTATCATCTATTAAAGACGATAATAGTATAACTGTTTCTCAGGGTACGAATAGTGGTGCTGGTGAGGTTGCTGGTCGAACTGGAGGTAAGAAGAGAAAAATGAGGATATGATGTGCACATATGATATGCACTTTCTATAATGTTCGTAATATAAACTCATCTATGTACTCTGCACTCATACACTTTGACGACATATATCTCAACAGTGGCAGTATGGAATAGTGGAATACTACTAACTCGGCTACTCGACAAACTAAACGAAACAACAAGTCAATCGATATTCAAAGACAAGACAATAATAGAACTTGGATGTGGTGTAGGCTTGGCAAGTCTGGCAACTGCCAAACTCGGTGCATCATCTGTATTAGCCACCGATGCAAATACAGAAGTAATTGAATTAGCACAACGAAATATACAACAGAACAACCTGAATAGTATTGTCAAGACGACAGCATTGCAATGGGGATTAATGGATGCAACTGAATATGAATCTACAGCTGATATCATTATTGGTAGTGATTTAACATACAATTCTGGTTCATGGGTAGTACTGGCAGAAACAATGTCAACTATACTCAAGCAAGATGGTATTATTATCTATCTTACATTGGGACATTCAGGATTCAATGTCGGAGGAGAGCTTGGAGGTTTTCTATCTGTAGCAGAGAATACTGGTATGCGGGTACTAACTAAAGATGATATAGAATGGAAAGAGAAGTTGAGAGATGTTCAATCAGTCAATGATTTACTCACAAGTATAGTTACTTCCGATGAAAGGGCTGTTATTGATGCCAATGGAGGAGCAAAAGTTGTTATTCTTGGGAAGAAGAGGTTTGGCCGGAAAGGATGACAGCAGAGAAGCATAACACAGGGGTATACTCTATTCTACGATAATTGACACATAGTAGTTAAAACAAAATTAACTCTTTTACTTACATAAATGATAATTTACAATGATAACTACCCCCCTTGATTCCTCCTTTCTCCCCATGTACATATCTTATGTAAGGCTCAAGCACTAGCCTCCGCGTTATTATGCTCCTTTAGAAGGGCAATCATTGACTCCCTAGATCCATCCACTTCTAGCCCTTTATCATCCAACATCTTCCTCAATGTCCCCACCCTCATCTTGTTATAATCAGTACTATTCCCTTCACCTGTCTCCTCTCCTCTCGCCATGGCTGTCAAGACATCGGTAATCATTGAACTGGGAACACTATCAAATGATACTTTGCCAATGATATCTCCTTTGTTTTTTACGATGAAATCCATAACTGCCTCCTTCAATAATGCTAGGTTCTTGGAGTCGGCGTAGAGTAAGTGATCCATCATATTATCCATCGTAATTTCATTTGATTTGACATAACATGCCTCCGCCTCAAGCTTTAGATGCACTACGCCATACTTGTCACTGGCATTGATAATTTCCTTTGCATTGTTATTTAGCTGTTCTTCTGATAATTTACCCCCGTATGTATAGTAAATCATATGCTTAAAAGTATCAGGCTTAACATCAGTAATTGATACGGTAGTAATTCCTCCTTCATCTGATTTCCCACACATTTCATAAAGGGTTGAAGTGTTATTCTTTAATATGAGCCGATGGGCATGATAGTTCGCAGTGGATGTCTTAGCCCTCTTCCGTTTGCCTTTAGCCTGTTGTTCTCCTCCTACCTCAAAGACTATATCCGCTGTTTCCTCATCCATGAATAATTCGAGTACATTTTTGTTGATTGGATTTGTTGGGATGAATTGAGTAATTGATTTGTTGTCAGCAGTGGTAGTAGACTTCATTCGAACTTCTATAATCAATGATCCGTCTACTAATGAATTCATAAGTGTTGATCTCGTGGCAAAGTTAACAATGCACCGGCCATTACCCTCCACACCAAAAGCAGGAAACTCATGTGGTACCGATTTTCTATCATAAACTCCTCTGCCATCTGCATCCCTAACACTAACACCATGTTGTATTTTTATACCTGAATTTGTCATATTGCCAAATGACACGGCAACGCTCCCTTCTTCTGAGTTAGCCTTGCCACCTGGATAAAGTTTCAACTTCCACTGATGCCCAAAGCACGAAAATTCACGCGATTCGACATAATCGTCTCTTGTCGAAGGCAGATCAGCAAATCCATGAAAAAGAATTTCAAATGTCGTCCAACCTGATAAACTAACCGAGGTTGTACCGACGTCTACTCTACTTGTGCTCATGCGGCTCGTTGTATCTCTCTCTATTCCGTATTGAAGTTCTCTACTAAAAGGATACTTACGATGTATATATCAAGACTAAATTACTACCCCGGAAAACCACTGCAACAAATTGCAAGAGTATTAAAATAGGTTTATCCTATATCAGCAGTAGTATAATAATAGATGATGATTGTATGCCCTAACGACTACACGATAGTAGAGAATTAATATTAATAAGCTGAAGACGAGAGAGAGATCTTTACCGGTATCCTTGCCTCTTTTTTCTACTCTCATAAAACTATCCTCAATGCCTCTCTGCTTTTATTATCCTGCCTAAGCAAAGTACTATTGTATCAGAATAATATCATCTCATACACTAATAATATAATCAATTAATTAGTTTTTACTGCTGTATTGACTGGTGGAAGAAGTTAATTGGCCATAGTCTTGATATTTATCGAATAAAAAGGAAGATACGAGACACCTCAAAAATATAAAATTAATACACATCATGGGTAATATTACTAGTAGCAGCTCAAAGGAATCTATCCCTACTACCAAACAAGACATCAAATTAGATGTGACATCTTCTATTGATCGTGGTGGACGGGAAAATACTGATGAGCGTGTGGCGAAACGTCCAAGATTTACAGAGAATGATGATCATATCATTGATAAGGTACACAACACGGAGGATGAGCAGAAGCATATTACAAACACAGTGTCGCCCTCTTTGACACATAGTATGCCAGGAGATTTATTATACGGCTCAAATAATTGCAATGCAGTCGCTGAAGCGGCTGCTGTAGCAGCAACGTCAGAAAAAGAAACCACAACCTTTATTGCCCAGCCTTCTCTAGTTGGTATGCCGGCATCGATTATTATAAAGATTATCCAGTATACATCAACTGATAAATATGGTTTTGACGAAAACGCATATGCTAGTCCAGATTTTCGACCGGATATTCTAGCACTTGAGCGAACGTGTAAGCCATTCCGAGATTTGTTGGCAAAGGATGAAACATGGCTCAAAATTATTGGGGATAACGGCGATGTCTATAAACATACTCCCACTCACAGGGAAAGGGCATTCATTCCAATTTCTTTAAGCAATATTCGTATGTACCAGGAGAGTACTGAAAATTTGTTGCTCGAGCATCTTGGTGGGGCAGATGGAGTGCGTCATATTGCCACATTATTACTCATGAAAGTTAGTGAAGATTTTCACATGGATTCTAATGGTCACTGCATTCATAGCGAGGACGAAGTCAAAGTAGTACTACGAGGTGATACGATTGATTATCTTACTGAGGTTATTCAAGGTCATATGATAGCGACAGGAGTATGCCGTAGTTTTTCAAGGAGTAACTTAACTGTTAGAAAGTTATGTTCCGAACTTTCCATTGATAAACATATAAATAAATAAACTGAGTATACCTTCAAGGCATACTCATTCTATACACAACAACCCTGTTCCTCACAGTACACACGTCCCTTGATTCCCTTCATGTTCAGATGTGTCTTGATTCCGTGACAGAAGCAGCACGTCGCCCAAGTGTATCCACAGATCTCGTTAAGGAAAGTAACAAGGCCCTCCTTGACCATCTGTGATGCGTCACCTTCCCTGTCGCCTCCCTCATGGTCCATGTGAATGCCAGTCTTATGCCAGGCAGACACATTAACAAAGTCACTATCAGTAGGAAGGCAATGAGGATTGGGGCATCGACCACTAAGCTTCTTGATAATCGTATACAAGACACCATTCGTTAAATCGCGTCGGTAAGATCCGTGTGATTTGGCACACATCTTCTTCCAATGAGAGGCAGGCCAAGTGACTAGATCCTCAAGTGCAAAGCCACAGTGTTGCCAAACCATCATCTCCAATGTGTCATATGAGAATGGAGTGAACTTCTCACGACCAGAATATGCACCTCTAACATATGAATCCCAGAGGAATGCTTGGAAAGATGGCATGTCGAAGACATCTCGTGCCGACTTGGACTCGAATCCAACAGGATAGTCCAACTGACAAGTGTATGATGACGACACAACATCCCACGACCTGTTGGTATCACCAAAACCATGACAGAACCAACACCGCTGTTGGCACTTCCTCATCTCATCTAACAACTTGGGAATAGACTTAGTTTCTGCTACCGCGGCCGGATCATCACTCTTGTCTCGTGTATGATCACCATGCCATCCATACAATTGAGATGGCAATGGATACGACGAGATCAATCGTAAGCAGAAGCCACAGCCAGGATCTAGCCGCTTGAGGATACGGTAGGCAAGAAATCCAACTTTCGCAATTCGACCATTGTTCTTCTTCCACACTGACTCTCCCCAATCAGCCAACTCCTCCCACTTGAGTCCAGTATCCTTCTCTACTTTCTTCTTGAACTTAGCAAAGGTACAGTCTAACTTCTCATACTTCATATTAGAACGCTTGCTCTCCATGAAATCCCACAAGTCATCCAGCTCGTCGACCTTGTTGAGAAACTCTTGCTTCTCCTTCTCGTAGGCTCGAATCTATGGAAGTGTATATAAGAGAAGAGTATGTAGAGTAAGTTCGTGTGATATATCAAAGCAGGACGAACATAACAAAGCACATCGTACCTTCTTGTGAGTCAACGCTAAGTGAAGTCCCCTCATCTGATATGCTACTCGCTTCCTTCGATCAATCTCCTTCTTGGTACGTTCTATATCCTCCTGCTTCCCCTCGAATGCACTGTATCCGTCGTGATGTTCATGATCATGAACAGACGAAACATAACCCGAATCATTCTGTAACCGAGAAGCATCACTACCATCTATCCCCTGACTAGCATTGTATGCTTTGGTGATAGCCTTGGCCATTTCCTTCCATCTATTCCCGATTGCAACTTTGCTCTTCATGTTTCCTTGGACAGAGTATTCAGGCCTGAGATCCGTATTATTATAGATCATATTGAACACCTCATTACCCCCACAAACGTCTACTCCATCATCAGACTCATCATCCTCACCAGTAGACTCGGTATCACTCGTCTCTTCATCGTCTTCCCAACACAAGTCTATACCACCAACAGCCTCATCATCATCCTCGTCAATATCAAGACTATTCAACACAGCAGTACGTCGATCTTGTACTTGTGTAGGTGTCAACCTTGAGTTCCCCGCTGTTGTGGCTCTATTCACGACCTCAGCACGGACAGAAGCAATAGATTGGGCTAGAGTCTTGCCAAGGTCTCGTTCATTCACCTCAGCCTCGTGGTGACGGATGAACTTGTCAATGTCATCAAAATTATATGTCGGATCATCACCATCTCTATGCCACTTGATGTGTAGCATGCAATCAACAAAGAGTGCTGCCTCAGTTACTAATTCGAACCTAATTGTCTCAGGGAAACCATTGCCCATAGCAGTTTTCTTAGCACCACTAAATCTTGAAACACCTTTCAAATTGTCTTGGTTCATTTTAACTCCAGCCAAAAAGTATCCCCTATCTCGTACTGAAGGAATAGGCTCGTCATCCACATCACTAGCTCTAGCAGCTGCTTTGACGGCGGCTTGAGATGGAGTGAGAGGATAAGTAGTATCAAGATACTTAGTCGCTTCGGCCTCGGATGATAATAGAACGTCATTATGTTCTAACAAGTTGAGACGAAATATAGGATCAATATCATCCTCTTGGGAAGCAATAACAGGAGAGGTGGGGAGCCTCCACTTCTTGGATGGTTTCAATATCGACTTGACTTGTGGCTTGTTGAAGTACTGCCCCCATTGATTAGACCAAGAAGCTGTCGCACCAAGTTTGAGAGTAATGTCTGTCTCGAGAGGCTTGTTACCATCAACATCAGCAAACTTGACTCGTGAAGCAGTAGATGGGGCTTCTCCACCCTCGGGGAATAACTCTCCGTATGAACGATCATCAGATGATGCAAAGCCGACATGATGCTCGCTCGTCTTGTTTCTTAGATGGAATAGCTTGAAGAGCGCATCAGCAACATCTGAGCAGTTCATGTCTGTGAATTCTAAAACCGATCCGTTTCGGACGATGCAGATTTGTTCGTTGTATTCTTCAAAGAGCTGCCGAGCAAGAATCTAGACATGAAATGAAAATGTAAGATTCGAATGAAATGTAAGATTTGAATGATTGATACATATCATATATGACGGCATCAATCTCAAACCAAACAGCAACAAAAACTTACTCGGCAATGGTATTCATGTAAACCTTTATGTTCAAATCTGAACTGACCATATGCAAACACCAGAAACTTGAGTAGCTCTGGCTGAATCTGGAGTGACTTTAACATATGATCAAGATCGAATATTAACTTGCCACAAGATGCATCCCACGAGATGAATGTCGCCTCATCTTCCTCTTCTTTATCGGATGACGATTGACCTGTCGGCTGTACCTTGGTTTCGTCTACCTCGGTCTCATCTACCTCCTCAACTCTAGGCTCCTCGTCTTCCGTAGTAGACTCTGATGACTTGGGAGTAGAATGATCTTGCCGATCCGATGGTAGTGGAGGCGATGCAGTATCATCATCGTCACATGCCATATCATCATTAGTGGACGTTGAGGTATCCTGTATAGATAGAAGGGTGAGAAACGAATAGCACCGTAAGAAGAGATTGGCAAAAGCAGTAACTTGTTCTCACCACAGGCTCATCCGCCACTTCTTCTAACGCCGTGGGCTCTCCTGCTTTGGATGACTCGGCATCAACTACTTCAGGCTTGGCAACAAATGTATCATCTCCTTCTTTTCCACAGTCAATTTCAATCTCCATACTGTCATTAACTCTACCCGAGACGGCAGATCCCTCAGCCTAGAAAGTGTAAAGAGGGATAGGGGGTGTGGTTATTAAAATATACAGTATGAAATAAGGCAGTAACATATGATATGATAAGACATACCTTCTCCTTTGTCTCAACCAAGGTATCAGACTCAGCAGGAGATCCATTAGCAGAAGATACGCCCGTCTCCACCTCGGAAGCACGAATGCCACCACCCCTAGAAATAGACGAGCTTGGAGAAGCTTGTCTATCCGAGCCACCATCTTGAGTAGAAGGTGAATTGCCACCGCTTCTTCGTCTTCTCTTCTTAGACTTCTTCTTCTTGGGGGTGCTATTGTCGTCCGACTTTCGTTGGGTAGATTTTGGGGATGATTCTACAACATCATCAGACATAGTCTCATTAGATGTATCAGCAGTAGCATTCTGTTTTGTGTTGTTGCAAGGGGAAGAGTAGGTATGATGAGTAATGGTTTATATCATATCCCCAAGTGATATGTGATTATCACTCCATGATATACAAAACAAACACTGCTACTCACATCATTGACCACTTCTGCCTCAACAGCCTCATCAGTAGTATCAGAGGTAGATGATAGTGCCCCAAATTGATTGGCCGTTGGTACTGGTAGTAGTACTACCGCCGATAGAGGATTGGGTTGGGCGGATGATGACGTCTGCCGAGTGGATACTACAAACTTTGACCTCCGAGCATTCAAGTAATCCATAACATTCTTACAAGTACCATCCGATTTCTCTACTGCATCATGAATCACATCTCGGTGAACCTCGTCCCCACATTGTCTAACTGCCCACCTCGTCAACTCTTTATTCTTTGGGCTAACAGGTAATGATTTATGTTCCAACATGATATCTAACCTTCTCTTATTGCCCCGACTCTCAGTACACTGTTCATACTGTTGATGATCCCAATTATCACTTAACACTTTATACTTTTGTTTACTAGACTGGATATCCACATCCGCCTCATCCCAATTCCATTGATAGAACGAAGGATCACCACCCACTTCACCATTTGGCACAATATCAACCTCCCCTTCACTACTACTACTGCCTTCTAAATCATTAATAATACCATCCCCAACCGCACTAATACCAATGGAGGCACTACCATCATTCTCCCCAACATTAACAATATTATCAGCAACATTATTAACAGATTCATTCTCTACATTATTCTCCGTAGTACTTGACTTCTTACTAAACCAACCACTTAAACTAAATGATGGTATGTATGATTTAATAGTATTACCCCATGTTCTTGTCTCGACCTGCTGCTGATTAGCGGACGATTCAGCACCATCCTGCACTCCTCCATTAACATTTTCATTTGATGAATTTGTTGGTTGTAAAACATCATTATTACTGCTGTTGTTCTGATTATTATTTAATTGTTGTTTACTTTTTAAATGTTCTAATAATGCATCCTTCTTTCTAACACGGATATATCTCCCCTTCTTTGGTGCAGGTGGGCATATTAGATTATCATCATAATCTTCTTGATCCAATACCGTCTCACCCTTAGATACTGTTTCATTATTATTAAAATGGGGTGCTGGTAGATTATTAATACTTTCATTCTCATTATTATTACCATCATTATTATTAATTGATGGGAATGTTGGTTGATTATTATTATTGAGGAGGGGATTGTCGACATCGTCATTTCTTTTCGCGACTGAAACTGAATTTGTTGATTCTCTTGTTGTTGTTGATAATTCTCTACAGCTGCCATCATTATTATTATCACCATTACTAGTAGCTCCCTCTTCGTCCTCTTCTCTTGGACGTTTGGGTCGCCGGTCCTTCTTACGCTGAGCCTCCGCCATATTGGAAGCAACTCGACAATAATGTTAGACAAGAAGAATAAATTGTGAGTGAATTGTTACGTAGAAAAAAATTGTACGTAGAATACAGTGTAAAATATGCGGTATCTCCTTAATTGTTACGCAACATGTAGTTGATAGAAGGAAGGGATAGTCTAGTTTCTTAGTAGAGTACTGATGCTAATTGATATGTTATTAGATATTAATATGACGACGTACTGTTCTACAATCAATGCCTGCCGGCGGCCCCTGTCGGGAACGTCTGCGACGCTACACCTAGGCGGTGGGCCTAAAGAAGAACAATAATAAGATAGAACACAATACAAATCACTGGGTATCAAAGAGGAAATCCTCGTAGAGTAACACAACCCTCGTACTATCCTTACGGTCCTTCATCACGGTTAAATAATGGTGGTGGAATAATGGGAATGTTTGATTCTATCATGATGGGACGTCTTAGTAATGCAGATAATACAAAGTATATAGGCGTATACTGCCTCTCCGAACCAGGACGGTATAAATTTACTATTAATGATCTCTTCAAGGATGGAATGTGTTGTGAAACAGATTGGAAAAGGCTAATCTTCATGCAATTGAGAGTCTCCGTCCTAACGATGGATATTCTGGGATTACCAAAAGAGACTATCAACTCATGGATTTATTGACTTTGACTGGGGAGGGAGCAGGTTTTCTTCATTGCTCCATTTCAAGAGATCACCACAATTGCAAACTCATATCTAATGATGATTGTTCTGATGAGCAGATCCTTGATGCTGAGGAAAGGCGGGCGTTGGTGAGGGCTTTGGCATATCGAGCTGGTGTTGTGAAGTTAAGCGGAGAAGTGTTTTCAATCGTTGCAACTGAAGTTTTGCATCATATGGCTGTGTTGGTTTCCAATGCATACGATGAGTGCTGGGGACAACATCCTTGTAGCTGTACAGACCACCTTGACAATCCGCTCTATGTAAATCGTGAAGAGTCCGATGAAGGAGGTGCCTCAGACGAAAGAACTGTTTGGGATTATCAGTATTCGGATCACAATGATATGTTGAATAATCAGTACTACTTTAATCATTGCCCCCCTCTTCAGGCTGATAATGATGGCAATACCAACTTTGTGATCATCCCCCGAGCTATCAAGAATGCTGCCGAGAGAATGGGAATGAGGCCTTTATTGGGATACGCCTATGATATTGCCATGTGGGCTGCCCGTGATGAAGATAAGAAAGAGGAGGAAGCCGAAGAAGAAATGGATCGGTATTACTTGGCTGAGGTACCCCAAATGTTGAGGGACGATTATAGTTCAGACGCTGATGTACCGGAACAAGTTCAACTACCAGAACCAGAATCAGACGACTCGGTTATCAGTCTACTAGAAATAGAAAGTCTTGACAGTGCTGCTGAGGAGGAGAATGACGGATAGATTAGGGTAGCATCGGGAAGGGAAGAAAATGTTGGAGAATGCAAATGAAGAGTGTACTAGATAGAGGAGGCTGCCGCACATATCAATCAGGATAGAAGACTAATAAAAATTGAATTACTTTTCAATGTAGATGATATGCTCAGCACTCTATTCCAGTATAATTGACAATTAGTAGTTAAAACCCAATCAACTCTTTTACTTATATCAAAATAATCCCCGAATCACTTATTCAAAACAATTTTGATTCCTCCTTTCTCCTCATACGTACATATCGTATGTACACATATGTACATTCAACTCATCACATGTGTATATTAGTGGATTTATCACTTTTCTCCTTAAGGAGGACAATCATGGCCTCCCTAGACCCATCAGCATCCAACCCTTTCTCATCCAACATCTTCCTTAACTTCCCCACCCTCATTTTGTTGTAATCTTTACTATCCCCATCTCCACTCTGCTCCCCCCTTGCCACAGCGGCCAGGACGTCTGAAACCATACCCCCAGGCACATTATCAAATGATACCTTGCCCATAATATCTCCTTTATTTGCTAAAATATAATCCATGACTGCCTCCTTGAGTAAAGCAAGGTTCTTGGAGTCGGCATAAAGTAAGTTATCCATCATGTTATCAATCGTAATTTCATTTGATTTAACATAACATGCCTCGGCCTCAAGTTTGAGATGAACTACTCCATACTTATCACAAGCGTTTATGATATCTTTTGCATTGTCTTTCAAATCCTCTTCAGACAGTTTACCCCCGTATGTATAGTAAATCATGTGTTTGAATATGTTTGGGGTAACATCTGTAATTGACACCGTAGTAATTCCACCCTCGGCCGGTTTGCATAGCTCAGACAACATTGTTGATATGTCTTGCAGTATAAAACGATGGGCATATAAAGTCGTATTGGTTTTTGACTTCTTATTGGTATGCTCATCCTCATTCTGGCAACTTTCATTATCAACCTCAAACACTACATCAGCCGTTTCCTCATCCATAAACTTATTAATGACATTTTTGCAAAGGGGGTTTGTTGGTACAAACTGAGTAATTGATTTGTCTGTTAATGTAGGCTTCATTCTAACTTCAATAAGCAATGATCCATCTACTAATGTATCCAAAAGTGTTGATCGCTTGGCAACGGCGAAACACCAGCCACTATGCTGTGGAGCCTGACAACCAGCCGCATCAAACTCCTTTGTTCTCGATTTACCGTATACCACTTCTCTGCCATCTGCATTTCTTACATTAAAACCAAGTTGGATTTCGATACCTTTATTTGTCATATTGCAAAGAGTTACCACAACATACCCTTCAGGTGAATTATCTCTACCGCCAGGATAGATGCCCAAATTCCACTGATTCCCAAAACTTGAAAATTGAGGTGATATAACATATTCGTCTCTAGCCGTAGGAAGATCAGCAAATCCATGAATACAAACTTCGGTTGTCGTCCAACCTGATAAACTAGCCGAGGGTGCACCAACATCCACTCTACTTGTGCTCATGTTCTTTGTATATGTCCTTCAGTTAATATTCTGGTATAAGTATGTTTGATGTTTTGTATAAGGATACCCTACTTATTAATTCTTAATATGTATTAAGTCTGCTGACTGCCACTGAACAAATCGTAAGAGCATTAAAATAGGTTGAATTCTATATCAGCAGTAGTATAATAGGTGATATACGCCAATCTATTTGCAGTAGGAGGGTGCGAGTAAGACACCACTAGGTACTACTAACACTTATCTTCTACTAGGAGAGATTTTAAGTGCACTGTACTCTGCATTTTTGGTGGTCTTGATTTGATTTCATGCACTCATCACTAGTGCGATTACTTACATTACTTTAGTTGAATTAGGATACCTCCCCTTCGAGTTGTCATTTTTTTCAAACGGAGATTTATGAGATGATGAAGTGCGCATAGTTGATGCACATTATATAAAGAAGATCAAAGGAAAAGATATATAGAGCTATATTATTGAATAGTAAAGTGATCGTATCAATATGGTCAAACATATGAGCAAACTAATATCAATCTTCCTTGTAGTATCCTCAACTTTTGCAAAGGAGAAGACAACTACTCTACGTCGTCAACGATTAACAAAGAATAGATTAAATAAACAACAAAAACAAATGTATACTAGAAAGTTAGAAGACTTTACATTCGGTCCCGATGAAGGTGATGAAGGTACTGAATATCAACTACCAGAATATGACGGCGAGGGAGAAGGAGAAGAGATTACATCAAGAGGATATGCCTGGCCCCCCTTGGATCCAGCAGAATTAGCTGCAATAGAAGAAGATGAGAATGATAGAGATATCGAGTATATTGTAGAGAAACCGTCCAATCCACCGACATGGTTAGATGATGCTTTTGGTGCCGATGATTTCTGGGAAGTAGGAGAAGATGATGACGATGACGAGCCGACAGCATCGCCTACTTGGTTAGACGAGGAGGAGCATGATGATGATTTCTTTTGGGAATGAGAATTAACACGGATGATCTACATTTATATATGTTTTGATACAGTAATATATATGTATCGAGCTTATTTCATATAAAGATTTACATGAATAGGGAGAAATGAATATGTTTGCAAGGGTCATTCTGCATTCTCAAGGTAGATATAGAATGCTCTTAAAGCTAAGAGTTTCTCGAATGTACACATCATCAATCGAGCCGCGCTCTTTCTTTTTATGGAAGTAGATTCTTACTTATAATTTCTGTAAGCTGGTACTATCACAGACTAAACAACAGTCTAGATACATGCATTTTAAGCATAGCATATGCACTTTTGAGCATTGAATCATATGTGTATCTTGAGCAAAACATATGCAGATACGAGAGAAGCAGAGGTCTAGTGAGTTCTATCCATTTGAATCATGTAGTTACCTTATATAGAAAAGTAGAATACTCATACCTAAACCTCAAGCTTGCATGGATAGTGTATACTCTCTTCAGATAAAATGTTATTTAAAATACTTTAATATAAAAGCTGTTCAACTCTTTGTTTCACTACTCGATCACACTTGTCATACAGCCTTCCACGGCTGTCTGCTACTACCCCCCATATATCTCTCCAATAGTCTAATTAGAAGAGCATGACACTTACAGCACTAGAAGCAACTAACCCAAACATCATTGCAACATAAGAAGAAGAAGATGCTCCATTCATCTCTCCCTCACTAATACCATTAGCACTATTCTCTTGTTCATCCTTACCTCCCTTTTTATCATCCTCTTCTTTCTTCTTATCATCATCCTTCTTCTCATCTTTTTTGTCATCTTCCTTATCATCATCACCTGGTAACTTTCTACTATTATTATCATTTAACTTTTCAATATCTGTTAATAGTCTGTGTAATTCCATTAGCATTTTAATATCGTTGCTATTCTTATCATGTGTACTAGATGACTTTTTATTATCATTTAGCACTTCAAGTTGTGTTAATAGTCTATCGACTACTTTGTGATCGACTGCTGCTGATATAGTAGACACAGCGGATGATAGAGCTATGATGACAAGTAGTAGGAGAGATGTGCAGTACCGAATCATTTTGCTTATTGTTGGTTGAAGTAAGTGTATATTACTTCTGCTGCTACCGCTAATGTTGTTGGACTTGTACTGCTATGATGTTTATGTGCATGGAGTCTGTGTTGTATGCGAGAAGCATCAATGTTGCTATCTCCAATTTTTCACGTACTCACTTAATTGGCACCGGTAGATCGCCAAAATGATGGATAGTGTTTATGAGAGTACGATATCATAACTCTCCGCCTAAAATCCAATGCAAATCTCGACCGCCATTGCAATCGTTATCATGGCGGCCAGATCTCTCTCCGCCTAAAATCCAATGCATATCTTGACCGCCATAGCGGTGCACTACTGAGCGCAATTGTCTAGCTCTTGTTGATTAAATAAACTATTGATCGTTGTCTAGTATTCTTCTATTCTTCACGTTGATTTAGGACGATAAGCACAACAAACAAGATGGTCAAGAAACTACCAAAAATAGCAATAACAAACAATATCATCGCATTATCAATAGCATCAACAGCCTTCATAATTGGCTGTCTCTCCTTACCATATTGTAACTTTGTATCATTATCAACAATATTAACAGTCTATGATGGTACTTCTTGGCAAATTATACTATCAACAACATTAGGGTTAGGATTATGGAGTTATCAAAGTAGTAAAGAGGAGAATAGTGGATTATTGATTCAAGATACATGTGTTGAGTATGATACTGAGTTAGTGGATGTTAATGGTGCCTGGAGTGCAGCTAGGGCTTTTGGTATATTGGCTTTGATTATTGGTGGATTGAATGTGATGTTTGGTTATTGGTTAGTCTATCGTCGTCGTTCTTCCGCGGTATCAAATGAAGCCGCACAAGAAGAAGAAGGCACCGAAGAAGAATCAACAACAGCTCCTTTATGCGGAGGAGAAAGAACACAATCACATATAACAGGAGCACTCTACATTGTTACATCGATATATCAAGGGTTTACTTTATTCTTTCTACTCTCATCGATATGCACCGGAGAGACAGAGTTGAATCTGTCAGAGATTGTAAGTCCAGCTGAGGTTATATATGGAGAGTGTACCATGAGTGTCGGAGCGAATATGGCATTAGCTTCTACTATACTATGGTTTATTGCTGGTGTATTTTTGTTTATACCACAAATATCATGGGGTTGCCGTGGCTGTGGTTGTGTTGCAAAGCTCATGTCACGAAGTGAGAACGTCAATACCGCGGATGAGGTTGCACCAAGTAACGAAGAAGAAGAAGAAGCTGTGGATACAGAGAAGGCGGTGAATACAACAGCTGATACAGATGATATAGAAGATGCAGTAGAGGATATAGATACTGGTATCGATGTAATCGGTTGTGAGGAAACAAAGGCAGGTGAAAGTGTAGCCGCTGAGACTCAGACAGAGTACGTCGGGACTGTTAAAGAGGAAGACGATAGTCATATACAGCATACAAGAAGTGCGGCTACATCTCCCAAACGATCTGCAACAGTACAATCTAAGAAGACAAAGGGAAGTCCGGCTAGAAAAGTTCCACAAACGAGAAGAAGACGGGTACGGTAATAGTAATATTAACTCTATAACTATGTTTCGGTATACTACCATCTACTCCTATGTTTGTAAACTCTGAGCCGGGTCTTCCCTCTTCTGCTGAGATGCCTTTTTATTGACTGGGATACCGATACCAAAAAGAAAACTGGATGGCTAAACGTCTTTGAATTGATATCCAGGTATTGTCTATAATATATTGATCCAGCGATATTGTATTTAATTTAGTTCTTTTACGCTCATTCGAGAGATTGGTAGTAGTAGTGTCAAATACCGTCGGTCAATACTCTAGGTATTAGATAGTGTTCTATTTCATACCTTCTTTCAATCTCTCAATACAACACACCACGGTGGTAGTATGAGCAGCAACATAAATATAGTAGACGTCGGTACCCCGCCAGATGATATCAGTGATGATTGGACAACTACGGTGGTTCGATTTCATGGATTTGCTGGTCTACCAACAACGAGAGGCCAATTTGTAGCATCACCCGAATTTTCTTGTTTCGGTCATCAGTGGAGATTGGGAGTCTATCCTGGTGGTCATGAAATATCAACTGAAGGGTATGTTACCGTAATATCTTGCCAATAGATCAAATACAAGTATCAAAATCCAATATGGTTACAGTGTGAAAGATGCGTATGGCAAAGAGGTGGTGCATCAAAAATTAAAAACAAATGAGTTTGATGCTTCCGATAACGCCCCAAAGAATACCTGGGGAAGTAGAGATTTTGCTAAGCGGGCAAACCTTATGGAATCATTAGTAGACGGATCATTGGTTATCGAAGTCCGAATGAAGCCTACTGCTACAGACAACAAATCAGTTACTCAGTTCATACCAACAAACCCCCTTTGCAAAAATGTCATTAATAAGTTTATGGATGAGGAATCAGCTGATGTAGTATTTGAAGTTGATAATATTGGGTCCATGGAAAGTGAGGAACATGCAAACAAAAAACCAAAGACTACTACAACATTCTACGCCCACCGCTTCATTCTCCAAGATATCTCAACAATGTTGGCTGAGCTATGCAAATCGAATGAGAGTGGAGTTACTACCATTTCAATTACAGATGTTAAGCCCGAGGTATTGAAACATATAATTTACTATACATATGGTGGTAAATTATCTGATGAAGATTTGAAGACTAGTGCAAAGGATATCATTAATGCCTGTGACAAGTACGGGGTGGTTCACCTCAAACTTGAGGCTGAAGCGGTTTATGTCAAATTAACAGAAATTACGATGGATAATATGATGGACAACTTACTCTTTGCGGACGCCAAGAATCTTGCTCTTCTCAAGGAGACAGTTATGGATTACATTCTAGCAAACAAAGGAGATATTATCGGAAAGGTATCGTTCGACGACTCACCTGGATCCATCGCAACTGACTTGTTGACAGCTGTGGCAAGGGGAGAGCAGAATGAAACCAATGGGGATAATACAGACTACAACAAAATGAGGGTTGGGACTTTGAGGAAGATGTTGGATGAAAAAGGATTGGATGTGGATGGTTCCAGGGAGGCTATGATCGCCCTTCTTAAGGAGCATAATAACGCGTAGGCTAGTGCCTAAGTCTGACAAAGATATGTACATGGGGAAAGGAGGAAGCAAATAAAGAGATACGGGTGGGCGACGAATTGAGATACATTACTGTGAAGATAATACGTATAAGAAGTGATCATGTTTTAGCTGCAATTATCTTAGTAAGTAGTAGTAAAGAGGGGATAGTATTACTTCAAGGCAAACTAGAAGTCGTGCACATATTGTGTCCAAAAAATGTAATGTCTTTTGGTGTATCTTATCTCGTCTTGTCTCTTCATTTGTCCAATTCTAATGGCATTACTGGCGTAGACTCCTCCTATCCACCTGATAAAAAGGAGAACCAAATAGATCCTAAAGATACTCTGTGAATAAAGGGTCAAACGGTAATGAAAATTTGAGAACCCCCTAGCCCCTAACACAACTCAAGGGCATGTATCAACTCATCTGCATTGTTTTATAGCAGTATTATTCTTTACTCAATAGATAATGCCAATAACAACAGCACTCCTCGTAGCTGCAGCGGCATACCAAGCACAAAAGGTTAGCAGCAGCGGTGAAGATTGCAATGAAGAAGATGACAATCCACCAAATATTACACCCGAATTCCTCGAGAATAAAGTACCCATCGAGCTATTACCATTGGAACAATCATTAAGTATATTAGAATGGCCTATTGTTACAGTATCCTTCTACTCATGCCCTACTGCTCATATGGAGGGTGTAACACATAGAATTGAACAACGAGTACATGATATACTAACAGCCAATCCATGGTTAGGAGGTTGGATAGTTAGAGGCAAAGGAGTTGGATCATTTGATAAAACACCACGATTATGGTATGATCCATCAAATAATGAAATGGCACCAACAATCTATCAAAAGTTGTCACATGACGAAGTACCACTTGCATCAAGATACAAACTATATCACTTATGAAAGTATACTATCTAATACCAACGCAACTGTAAAGACTAATCCAGAGATTGAAAATAGACAAGAAGAATCATTATTTCGTGTTACAATCATCCCCAACACCAACAATAAAGTATCATCATTTGCATTATTAGTTAGTATGTCACACATTTGTGGAGATGGTCATACTTACTACAGAATATACAACATGCTAACAGGTAATGAACCAATAACATCCTTGAAATGTCAACGAGAATTAATGTATAGTTCAGAAATTATGGGGTTAATGGGTCGTCAAGAAGCACATTATATACAACATATAACTGAGGATCCGCAATGGATGAAGTTGTTTCGATGGGATAGTTCAGATAGTAGTGCTAATGTTGAAGAGGATACATTAGATAAGTTACAAGGAAGAGTATTCATAGTGGACAGGGATTGGATAGCCAATATCAAATCATCACACTTAACAGTAGGTCAACGATTTGATGCAATAGTCGAAGGATCAGACATTGCACAGAGTACATTACGATCACCCATGGAACCAACACACCTAAACGAATTGGAGAATGAAATACGTAATTCAAATCCAACACAATCAACCAACGATATATTATGTTCCTTCTTCTGGTCATTAGTCGAGCCACATGTTGGATTGATGAGTGTCAACTTTCGTAAACGATTGGATATATTGGATGAAGATCATGCTGGGAATTATGCCAATCCTATACCATATACAAAAGAAGATTATAAGAGTCCATTATTGATACGGAAGAGTTTAGATAATTGTCGGAGAGCTGGTGTACTAATGGGAGGTACTGATCGACTGACTGTACTCCCTAGGCCACATGCCGAGTTGACATTTAGTGTTATTACCAATTGGACATCGTTCTTATCCAAATCTGACAAGGACAAGGAGCAGAGTGATGATACGGTAGAAGAAGAATCATGGTGCAATAGCTCATCCGGTATCAAACTCATCCGTCATCTACCAATAATCTCACCAAAGGGTATGATGAAAGATATGCCTAAAAGAATGTCCTTACTTATTATATTCTCAAGTGGAGTAGATGATATAGGATGTGCACTCATTGCACCTGCTGGACGAGTAATGAATGAGATTGATAGTTGTGGTGTTGTTAAAGAGATGATTGCTAGGTTTTAGAGGTATTAGGATAATTGCAATTGGAACATAACTAACTCCCTTCTACACTTAATACTATTGTCTAGTTGCCCCCGAACAACTAACATGTTTCTCTTCCCAATGTACACATCATATGTTTAAGCATCATGCTCTTTGAGAAGAGCAATCATAGCCTCCCTCGATCCATCAACATCCAGTCCCTTCTCGTCGAGCATCTTCCTCAAAGTTCCCACCCTCATTCTGTTATATTTGATACTCTCATCGTCTTCTCCGCCAACTGGCGGTTGTTCTCCTCTTGCAACTGCCGCCAACAAATCTGTTACAAGATGACTTGGGAAGTTGTTTAATGATATTTTGCCCATAATACTGTGCTTGTTTTCCAATATGAAATCCATAACTGCCTCCTTTAATAATGCAAGATTTTTGGAGTCAGCATAGAGTAAGTTATCCATCATATTATCCTTCGTAATTTCGGTTGTTTTGACATAAGCCGCCTCGGCCTCTAACTTAAGATTCACTACCCCATACTTGTCACACGCATTTATGATTTCCTTTGCATTATTATTAAGATCATCTTCGGATAATTTACCCCCGTATGTATAGTGAATCATGTGCTTAAATATCTTGGGCTTTACGTCTGTAATTGACACGGTGGTAATTCCTTCCTCTCCATCTGATTTACACATCTCATAAAGTGTCGAAGCATTCTTCTTTAAAATGAGCCGATGTGCATGAAAGTTGGTTGTAGATGTTTTAGCCCTCTTGCGTTTACCTTTTGTTTGTTGTTCTCCTCCTATCTCAAATACTACGTCTGCGGATTCTTCATCCATAAATAGCTCGAGCATATTATTATTGAATGGATTTTCTGGTATAAACTGTGTTGTATTGATTCCAGTAGAAGGAAGCTTCATGCGTACTTCAACAACTAACGTTCCTTGTACTAACAATTTCATAAGTGTCGATCGTTTGGCAAAGTCTGTATAACCCCAGGTATTCTTTGGTGAGTTAGATACAGCATCAAACTCATTTGTTTCTGGTTCTTCACGTACCACCTCTTTGCCAGTTGCATCTCTAACACTACAAGCCCATTCAATTTTGATACTATTCCTTGATTCATTTTCAAGAAATACGGTAACATACCCTTCATCTGAATCCTCATCACCGTGTGATTCAGAAGTACCGCCAGGATAGATTTCCAATGTCCATTGGTGACCAAAGCATGAAAATTCAGGTGATATAACACCTTCGCCTCTTGTCGTTGTAAGATCAGCAAAACCATGAAAACATACATTAGCTGTTGTCCACCCTTCAAAATCATTTGGTGGCGTGCCGACGTCAACTCTACTTATGCTCATATTATTATCCTCTTTATTTATTATATATGTGGTACTGAAGTACTTAGGTGGAAAATAATTTTAAGTGAACTTCTGAACTGTGTTCAATATCTCTAAATTTAGATAGACCGCCGGATACAATAAAACTACTACCAATCGAAAGGGTGTTAAAAACTGATCTATATCCTATATTGTTTGCATACGAGATTGGATAACTGTTAGTGCTCTTGAGGGGCTATCTTGTAGTCTTTATGTCAAAGTTGTGGATTTTATTCTTGGAAGTTTCATGACAAAAGAAATTGATGAAAATATGTTGGTGGGGTACGGTACTAGTATTACATCAAGGTCATCTCATATATACGCCTTGCTAGTTTGCGTTGAAATAGTGATAGTATTGTAACGCGTAGTATCACCGCCGACACATTACAAGGCGCAAAACACATTAAAAACAAACCTACAATATCTCTCGGTTTATTGCCTGTGGCTGCCCGTGGCTCCGGTTCTTCATATAATTATAATTTATCTTGTGAATAGTATCAGTATTATCATCTCTGTATATTGTCATTGGTAGAGGTTTTACACAGCCACAGTAATTAAAAACTACAAAATGAGCACATCATATGTTTGCAATAATGCGGAAGGTATATCAAAATCAAATGATGATGGATGTGAGGTTAACAATATGTTACAGAATATGAGCACGGCAGATAACGATATCAATACATCAGTATGTGCGAATTGTGGTAAAGAGGGTGCCAACAATACATGTAATAAATGCAAGATCGTAAAGTATTGCAATGCCGCATGTAAAAAGAAACATCGAACCAAACATAAGAAGGAGTGTGAGAGACGAGTGGCTGAATTACATGATGAAGAACTATTTAAGCAACCACCACGAGATAAAGATGATTGTCCAATATGCTTCCGCCGGTTACCACATCTCAATACGGGAAGTGCGTATATGTCATGTTGTGGGAAATTAATATGTAGTGGATGTGGCCATGCACCTGTCTACGATTACCAAGGCAATGAAATGATCGAGAAGATTTGTTCATTTTGCAGAAGTCCAGTGCCTACTTCAGAAAAGGGGACTGCCGAAAGATATAAAAAAAGAGTGGAGGCTGGAGATCCTGTTGCGATGTGTAATCAAGGAAATTGGTACTTTTACGGTGAACTTGGTTTTCCACAAGACATTAGAACTTTGGCAAAAGGCAGGAAAGCTCGGCTATGCTTCGGCCTTTTGTTGTATTGGTATTGCTTATAGTAGAGAGTGGAAAGATAAGAAGAAGGCCACACATTACTGGGAGCTAGCGGCTATGGGAGGGAATGCGATGGCAAGGCATTGTCTTGGAAATTCCGAGTTGCTGGCGGGTACTGTGAATAGAGCATTAAAAAACTATATGATTGCAGTTAGGGATGGTTGTCCTAACTCGTTGGAGATGATCAAACAGATGTACTCCAGGGGACATGCAACAAAAGACGATTACATGAAAGCATTACAATCCTATCAAACATACCTGGGTGAGATTAAAAGTGATCAGAGGGATAAAGCTGCTGCTGCCTGCGAGGAGGATTATCGTTATTATTAGAGACACCATCAACATGAATTGTTTTTACATAGATATAGTCCAATCCCAAAAGTTATCTCCCTTCTTAGATGATACCCAATGGTAGCCGAGAGGTAGTAACTATCTGTTAATATGGTTTGGGCACTTCGACAATGATATGCACTTTTTCAACTAGATTATGTTTGTTGAGGTAATTTGGAACATGACCTCTCCTTACTACACTTATAGCTAACTTGCCTCCTAACGTTTCTCTTCCTTGTATACACTAAGGGAAAGGAACATATCATATGCTCACCAATCATGTTCCTTAAGACGAGCAATCATAGCCTCCCTGGACCCATCTACATCCAACCCCTTATCGTTAAGCTTCTTCCTTAACGTTCCCACCCTCATCTTGACGTATTTGGCACTTTCATCATCACTGCTATCATCTTCTGTTTGTTCTTCCCCTCTTGCCACAGTTGTTAACAAATCAGTTACAAGATGGCCAGGGAAGTCGTTGAATGATACTTTGCCTATAATATCTTTTTTATTTGCAACAATGTAATCCATTACAGCTTCCTTGAGCAAAGCCAAGTTCTTGGAGTCGGCGTATAATAAGTTATCCATCATATTTTCTATCGTAATTTCTGTCGATTTAACATAAGCCGCTTCTGCCTCTAATTTCAAATGCACTACTCCGTACTTGTCACAGGCATTAATGATATCTTTTGCATTGTTTTTAAGTTCGTCTTTTGATAATTTGCCACCGTAGGTATAGTAAATCAAATGCTTGAATACCTCGGGCTTGACGTCTGTAATCGAAACGGTAGTAATTCCTCCGCCCTCATCTGATTTCCCACACATCTCATAAAGTGCTGATGCATTGTTCTTTAAAATGAGCCGATGGGCATGAAAGTTTGTTGTGGCTATTTTAGCCCTCTTGCGTTTACCCTTTTCTTGTTGTTGCCCAACTTCAAATACTATATCTGCTGATTCCTCATCCACAAACAACTCGAGTACATTTTTATTGATTGGATTTGTTGGTATGAACTGAATTATTGATTTGTCGGTAGCCGGAGGTTTTATCCGGACCTCAATGACCAACGACCCTTCAACTAATAAATCCATGAGTGTTGATCGTTTAGCAAAGTCGTAGATGAACCAGGCATTCTCACCCTCATCATCATTAGCAGCAAACTCAATTGTATCTGCTTCGTGATGCACCACCTCTTTACCGTTTGCATCTCTATAACACTGTAACCATTTTGCATTTTTATACTGGTATCTGATGCATTGGCAAGAGCTACGGCAGCATACCCTACAGGTGAATTTACCTCGCCACCAGGATAAAGATTCAATGTCCACTGATGACCAAAGCATGAAAAAGCTGGTGATTCAACTCTCTCGTCTCTTGTTGTTGATAGATTAGCAAATCCATGAAAGCATACATTAATGGTTGTCCAACCTTCAAAATTATTGGTCCATTGTGTCGGTGGCGTACCGACATCCACTCTACTTATTTTGCTCATATTACTACTATCCTCTGTATTACAATAGTATATATCTATATATTGTAGTAAGGTTCACCTTAATTTTTTTCTGTTTCTGCAACTTGAATATCTCTCTATATAGACCTCCGGATGCTATGTACTACCAATCGAAAGGGCGTTAAAAACTGATCTATATTCTATGTTGTTTGCGTATGAGATGGATAACTGTAGTGTGTAGCCTTTACCTAGATTGCTATTGTAAGTAGGTAAGCTAATATAATGTAGTGCGAGGATTCTTCCAATTTTATTTTCACTGGGGAAGTTTCACAAAGAAGTTTCGTTTTGGTGACTTGGGTAGCGACTTCGATGCAATTGGCGGCGTACGGGTATCAACTTTATACTCTGTGCTAATTATTCAAGGTCATATAATATACGCCTTAATAGTTTGCGTTGAAATAGTGATAGTATTGCAACGCGTAGTATCATCGCCGACCATTTCAAGGCGCGATATACATGTTACACATTAAAAAAACTTTCCTCTCTCTAATTTATTGCCTGTGGCTCCTGTTCTTCATATACTTTATCTTGTGAATAGTATCAGTATTATCATCTCTGTATATTGTCATTGGTAGAGGTTTTACACAGCCACAGTAATTAGAAACTACAAAATGAGCACATCATATGTTTGCAATAATGGGAAGGTATATCAAAATCAAATGATGATGTATGTGAGATGAATGATATGTTACACAATATGAGCACGAAAGATAACGATATCAATATGTCAGTATGTGCCAATTGTGGTAAAGAGGGTGTCAGCAATACATGCAACAAATGTAAACAAGTATGGTATTGCAATGCTGTATGCAAAAAGAAACACCGAACCAAGCATAAGAAACAATGTGAGAGACGTGTTGCCGAGTTACATGATGAACAGTTATTTAAAGACCATCCTACACCGGAAGAATGTCCAATCTGTCTTCTCCCTTTGCCAAGTATCGATCAAACTATTTTCAGATCATGCTGTGGCAAAACTATATGTAGTGGATGTATTCTTGAAATGATTAAGAGTGATATACGTCAGGTACGTCAGAAAGGAGGAAACTTTGAATCGGCTAAATCTGTTGTTATGGATCAACTATGTCCATTCTGTAGGACGTTAGTACCCATTGATAATATTGAGGAAGGAAGACGAACGTTAAAGCTGGTAGAGTCGGGGAATACCAATGCAATGAAAGTACTTGGAGAATGTTATTCCGATGGCAGTTGGGGTATGCCACAAGATTGGAATAAGGCAAATGAATTATATCTTAAGGCAGGAGATGGTGGTTGTACAGGCGGATATTATAATTTGGGTCAATCTTATTTGTATGGACGCGGTGTTGATGAAGATAGAAAGAAGGCCAAGCATTACTTTGAACTTGCAGCAATCAAGGGATGTAAAGAGGCAAGACATACGCTTGTTCTGATAGAAGATGTTGCCGGTAATCATGATCGGGCAACCAAGCACTCCTTCATCGGGGCGAGGGCGGGACACGAAGACTGTTTAGAGGGCGTCAAACTAGATTATATGACTGGGTCAATTACAAAAGATGAATATGCCAATATTCTACGGGAGTACCAAAAGCGGCAAGATGAGATGAAAAGCGATGCAAGGGCAGAATATGCCGAAACGAACATATTCAGGGAAGATTGATGAAAGCGCCTCTAGAGGTGAAAGTCGTGTTTAAGTGACAAGTACAATAATCTAGTTTGTTTTGGTAGTAAGTACAGCAGCGATAATGAATAGAAATCATACTAATAACAGTGCTAATTGTTTCTATATAGGAATTAGTCTAATCCCAAATAGATTATCTACCTTTGTTCTTACATGGCACCCCATTAACATATAAACTTTATGTAATTTGATCATCAGCCAATTCTGACATAATAAACCCCCAATACGATGCTTCTCCTGGCTCCTGATTGTACCTACTATACCCTCTCTACTAAAATGTGTTAACCCATCTCTCCCTTGTTAATAAACTCTATCAGACATAGCAAAAGGCCAAAGTCTTCTTGATAAGCTAACAACAAAATCAATACTACACCCACATTCAAATCGTAATTATTTCCCACCAGCACCCTCCGCCGGTCAAGCACTACCCCACTACCAACTCTATGGCTGAGCAGCAGCACTACCACCACCACCCAACTGACTAGCAATAATATTAGATCGTGAACTAACCTCCTCCCTTGCCAAATTTTGTATCTCCACACAATGTTCATACCGTTCACCAGCATCCATCTGCCTTAACTTATACCGTAATTGTCCAAGTAAATTCTCCCAAATTGCAGGATCAAGTGTAGGTGGTGGTGGTGGTTGTACATTACTTTGTTCGGCCTCAGCTGCCGCGGCGGCGTTGGCGTTTGCGAATGCTTGTGCTACTGCATCTTCAATGTTACCCACTTCGACTGCAGTACCAACTACTTGAACTTGTTGTTGTTGAGCAAGTGGTGGCAGTGACGGTGCTTGAATTTCTTGTGCTATTGCTTCTTCATTCATCTTTTATATTTGTATGGTGTATTGCCTTATTGATATTCAACGACGACGATTATTGTTATATTTTTTGATAAGAGGTTCAGTGTATTTTTTTGGTAAGAAGGTGCACACTGATGTAATTTTCAAAACTAAATATTGAGTGGACGAGATACTGCGGGATGATAATCGATTGAAAGGGCGTAAAACTGTGATTAATCAACACTGTATCAGTAGGTATAATTGCAATGCTATTGTGATAAACACTGCCGCTGTTAGTTGATAATGTTGTCTATTGTTATTTCAACTTTTAGCGAATTGGCGAATTTGCCAGTTTGGGAGGATACCTGCACTGAAGGTATCCTTTTTATGAGAGTGGCCGGCCTCTCAGCGCCAAAACAAGAGAATCAGGCAAAATCAGTAGTCGAGATGATCTAAGTAGTATTATCACAATAAAACCGTCCGGTATATATCAGTATTAATAGAAGAAGATTCAATTTAGTTTTACACTCTTTCGATCGGTAGTGGTCGCATAGTTGAGTATCGCTATTCAAGTAAACAAAAGAAAGAGATTTGCTTTTATAAGGTGCACCTTCCATAATATTACTTACAAATATACAAGAATAATATGAGCACAAATAGAGGAGTGGACATCGGTACAGCCTCAGAAAGTTTTAATGGGTGGACTACTACTGAAGTTCGGTTTAATAGATTTGCTGACCTACCAGCAACAAGAGGCGAATATGTGGAATCTCCAGAATTTTCATGCTTTGGTCATCGGTGGAGGTTGAGTCTTTTCCCTGGTGGTAGAGCTGATTCAGAAGAAGGGTATGTTGCCATAGTTCTTGGAAATATGTCAAATACAAGTGCTGAAATCCAATGGAGATTTAATGTTACGAATGGAGATGGCAAAGAGGTGGTATCGATATTCAATCCAAACAAAGATGAGTTTGGTGCTTATGGTTGTCAGCCTCCACAGAATAGTGCCTATTGTTACGCCAACGTTTCCAGACGTTCGACGATTTTGGATGCATTAGTAAACGGATCATAGTTGTGGGAACTCAACTGAAGTCTACTAGTACTGACAAATCATTTACACAGTTTGTACCAACAAATCCATTCAACAAAAATATGCTCGAATTATTTATGGATGAAGAATTAGCAGATTTAATCTTTGAGGTAGGCGGAGGAGAACAGCAAGCAAAGGGTAAACGAAAGAAGGCTAAATTATCTACCACTAACTTTCATGCTCATCGAAATATACTGCAAAAGTGTGCCCCGACCCTTTATGAGATGTGTGGAGTAGTAGATCGAGGGGAAATTTATACCGTTTCGATTACAGACGTCAAGCCCGATATTTTCAGGCATATGATTTATTATACATACGGGGGTAAACTATCTGATGAAGAGTTGAAGTCCAATGCAAAAGACATCATTGATGCCTGTGATAAATACGGGGTAGTTTATCTCAAACTCGAGGCGGAGGCGTCATATGTTAAATCAAATGAAATTTCGATGGATAATATGATGGACAATCTACTCTACGCCGACTCCAAGAATCTTGCTCTGCTTAAAGAGGCAGTTATGGATTTCATTCTGGCAAACAAGCACAGTATCATCGGCAAAGTATCTTTTGATAATGTCCCTGGAGGTCTGATTACCGATGTCTTGACAGCTGTGGCAAGAGGGGAAGAACAAACAGGAGATGACGCAGATGATGAAACTATCAAATATAACAAAATGAGGGTAGGAACTTTGAGGAAGCTACTGGATGAGAAGGGGTTGGATGTAGATGGATCTAGGGAGGCTATGATCGCTCTACTGAAGGGACAGGCCGCTTGAACGAATGATATGTGTTGG
>Ga0214480_100130_pt1 | contig 33316 bp, 19 predicted proteins | sample M1_20Mar14CPVII9_3_FD_165042 | JGI IMG/M metagenome (GOLD analysis project Ga0214480, IMG submission 165042) | Marine eukaryotic communities from Monterey Bay, California, United States - M1_20Mar14CPVII9sort6BwellE17 | ecosystem: Environmental > Aquatic > Marine > Unclassified | place: USA... | reverse complement strand
TACCATCATCTTCGTCCTCGTCTTGCTCTTCTTGAATAGGCTCAGGCAACGACGTCGTTTGTGTTGCTGTTGTCTTGGAGGTGGTCTCTAGCTGCTGTGCAGATGGTATTGTTGATCTTACTTCTTCTTGACTGGTATCAACAGGAGATTCTGCTTTATTCGTCTCTTTTGACCCTGTTTTATTTGCTGATTCGTCTAACAGTCTCCAGCTAATAAGAGGATCATAGACAAAGGCTTCCAACATGGCAACCAGTGAATCTTTGTTATCTCGAAGGACTGCCATTGTTCGTTCGCAAGTACTTCGATAACTACCTTCAATGCCAGATACCTCCATTGCTCTTGTGAGCATTCGGGTGAGCCTGAACGGTACCTTCTCAGGAAACTTGTCTCGATGCATGGCAACTTCAAAGCAGTCACCAAAATCAATATGAAGAACACGGCCACTAATTTGGTCAAGCATCAAATTAGATGGATGTCTATCACCTAGTCCAAGGATATAACCAACCATTGACATGACAGCAAGAGATCGAGTAAAGTTTGTTCGCCTCTCAAGCCATTCCTCGCTGTTTGTACTCTTTATCCACAACACTTCATATAGATCATTTCCTTTCCCAGTTGTGCGTTCTAGGGCTTCAGTAAACACTTCAACCTTTTGCATTGCAGTTAGACTGTCATAGTTTGGAGCAAGAGCCATCATCTCACGATTCTCTTGATTGAGTGGTATTGAGATTGACTCACGATAGTCTCTAATTAAACAATGCAATGTATCACAGTGAGGTACCCAACCGACAACACCCGCATCATGCGATAGAGGAGCGATGGCATAACGTTGAATACTTAAATCATTCCTGTTTGTCCTTCTATCTCTTGCTAGCAGAGCATTGACAAGACCAAAGAGCTGCATTACTCTCTCATCTTGACGTAAGTCTTCGTGGCCTTTCAAAAGGAACACATAATCTTTGCCATCGTTTCCTCTAATCGTAATCTTGCGAGGTCGTTGCTTACTTGTAATCACATTAACATCGGGAATGAATTTCTGAATCTTTACATAGCTACCATCCACTCTGTATGATCCTGGCACTCCAAGTTCAAGATTACGAGCATTATATAAAGCAGGACTGCATTCACCAAGCTCTAATGTAGTTAGACTAGGAAGCTGTTTATTGATTCGGCGGAAGACTGTATAATAGAGATCCCATGCTTGATTTAGAGCCGCTTCGGCCTCAGCGTTAGTAGGCGGTGATCCGTTTGCTGGTTGATTGCCCTGAGACATAAATCCTCCTTCAGTGGGGATAGTTTGTCCACTATCTTTAATCAGGCGGACATAATCTTTAATATGATTATGTGCATCAAAGAGGTCACGGCCGAAATTCTTGAGGAACTCTTGCTCCCTTCTCGTGTTAGCACCTTTCTCTAGCTCCGTATGAAGTGGAATCCTGATAAAATGTTTGTGGTTGTATCATTGAGGAATTATGAGAGATATGAAAGAGATACAATCAAAACAAACAAACACATTCTACTTACAAAACATCCAACATTCCCGAAACATTGCCTTCGCCATAGTACAATCGACTAGCATCCTCAAGACCTTCGTGCCATAATTCAAGCCATAGAATTGCTACTCTAATCAATTCTGATGATACCATTAAGGCCTCTTCCACCAAGGCATTTGAATGACCTTTGAGGCTATTCATCAAACTCTCAGCGGCAATCTTTCGTTCAACCACAGGACTCTTCAATAGAACTGATAAGGGGTACATGAGCGCTTGTGGATGAGCAGTACCAAGTCGAACTAGTAATGGATGTAGAACAGATCTAATAGCTGGTGTTTTGATGTGTATACGTGCAAGTAGCTGAGGTAGTACACCCAACCAAGCCTCAAGTTTGATTGACGAAAGGCCATCGTTGATTGCTGATGCAATACCCTCCACCTCAGCATAGTTGTAGAGACAACTCAGTAGATTTAACATGTCTTGCTGAACTGATGCACTAAAGCGTTTTGTCCCGACTGAGATTGCTCGTACAAATGCTTTTACCGCGGCGATAACATGAGTTCTGTTAGCGATAGCTGCTTTGCTTCTATCAGTCCACTTGGGATTGATTTGCTCTGCTAATCGAAAGTTTATCAATGCCCACGAATGATATGCTCTATATGATGATTCTCTCCCTGTAGCGGCATCAGTAGCTCGTTTATATGAAGATAGTACATCAGCTGCCAACTCGTCAGCTAGTACAGCTCCTAATGGTAACATACCAATTCTCCAATCTCCATATCTCAACCAGCAATTCATTCGCAAAGCTTCTCTTTGATTTAGATCTGTTCCGTGACCACATTGAGTTGTACACTGAGATGTACATTGGGTTGTCAGATCTACCACATTACAAAGTAATCCTAGTCGTGTCATGGCTTCCTCTCGTTTATTTGTGGCCCAAAGATGCTTTGTATAAGCAAAGTAGAGCTTGTGCTGAATGAATAGCCTTTCTTCTCCTCCTGCCTCGGCAAAAAGTTGCTTACTAAACTGGTCATGATGATGTTTGTACTTCATGTGCACACTAATGTCTCCATTCACAATACGCTCCATTGATTCTCCAGTACTATCACTAATCCCAAGCCCTAAATTTGGTATTCCAATACCAAAGACTGGAGAGTTGAGGGAACACTTCATCTTAGCAAGTGGGTCTAAGAGTGTTCTTTCCGCAAGACGGAATGCCTCTGCCTGTCTTGATAATGCTGATAAAGTTATTGTTGCATCAACTTCATCCGTAGGACCTAGAACGAGTGATCTAACTGCCAATATTGAGGAATGTACATCAGCGTCAACTCGACAACCATCAAGTCGTTGCCGCCAAACATTGAGTAGATGTTCTCTTGCATTCGATGTATCTGAGTGATTGGCTGAGGAATGGAGTTTCTTTCCATCTTCCTTGCGCTTTTCAAATTGTCGAAAAGATATAATTTCTTCCAACTCACTCAACTCCTGGGCATCAACCATACTTGGATAAGCACGTTTGTAGCTCTCTGACAGTAAAGCAGTAAAGCGACTATCCATTGCCTTTCTTGCAAAATCGATTGATTTGGCAGCTTCGCCCCACTCCTCTCTGTGAATGTGTAATACGGATTGATAGAAAGCACCGTCAAAGTCATTCGAAGTGGTGTCAATCGAGTTGCTTGAGGTCTGGTTCCCTTGTACTAACTCGGCAGAGAATGTTTCAAGCTCATCCCACTTCCCTAATCTCCATGCTGATTGAGCACAAAACTTGAGTGCCTGATTGTAATTATCATCACTACTAGAAGACGACTTCCTTGCTGCAGGTGAAGAGATGGACTCGAGTGACACTCCGGAAAGTGCTCCCCAACTTCTTCCAGCAAGGTCTAGAGCCTTTTGCCAATCACCTCTGGCAATGTAACATTGTAGACAACCAAGAAGTGAGTCTTGGTCATGAGGATTCTCTCTTAGCTTCTCTTCATACATTCCTACCGCTTCTGCCCAAGAACCCAACTTTGCCAGCCATGATTCATAATTCATATCACCAGCCCAAGAATCATTCCCTTTTGATTCGTCTTCGTAACTTGTGATAACACTATATGACATAAGACTCTTCTCGGAAAGAGCCGAGTTGGCTCGTCTATGGGTAGGAGATGATGCCAATGTTTGTCCACCTCGTCGTTCTATTTCAATCTTTGCTGCTTTCAGTACGCCCAACGCCGCTTCTGGTAGATCCAACTTCTTATTGATATCAATAAGTTGTTCAACACATGCCCCCCCACGCCCCATTATATACTCTCGTTCCTTGTAGTGCAAGGCCCGGGCATAGGCACGACATTTCAATGCCAGCTCTGCCAAGATTGATATGTCAATATTAAGGCCAGGGATCTTGCCCTTGGCAGGAAAGGACAGCTCCATGAACTCAGCCAAGTTCAAGAGTAGTTGAAGAATTTCTAGAGACGCATCCGCAGAAAAGACAACCTCTAGTGAGAACTTTAGATTCGATCTATACTGATCAGTAAGTTCACTCCAACAGCAAACAAATCCGGCACTAAATAGCTCCCTAGCAAGGGGTTGGTAAGCTTGAGCCAATTCTACATAGGTTGAGAAAAAGACAGCAAATTGAGACTCAGATAGAATACAAGGCATTGTCAAGAACCCTACTACTTACCTGCACATGCTCTAAGAGCTGGTGATGGTGCCTCACGAAGTAATTGGACTGAGAAGCGCCTCATCCATTCATCCCAATCTTCACGGGTTGTACGTTGTGATACATCCCATGCCTTTTGAAGGTTGGTCAGATTAGTCTTATGAGTAGTTTGGTAACTTTCAACGTGATGAATACTTGGAACACTTGACGATTTCATCATATCTTCTCTTTCTCCGACCAATCGAGTGAGTGATACTTCCGATTGTCCTGATCTTCCTAGAGAGAAATCACTCCCTGAAACATCTTCTTCTTCAGCGACATTCCACATGTCCCATCTAGCATTACTAAGAGACGTTATTTCATTTACAACTTCGTCATAGACCTGAATTGGTAGAAGCGATACGGTTGTTATAATTTCACTTGACGACTGCTGTTCCTCCTGGTGTATACCCAACTTTGTCTGCCAGGTAAATATCGTATCTCTTGCCATTTCGTGATAGAAGGATAGCCATCTTCCAGCACCAAGTTGCCGTACACAGACACATAAACATCCAATGAGCGCATTGCCAACATCTTGATTTGGTCTTACGTTGCTACCTAGTATTCTCAGGAAGGGTTGTACTACTCTGGCTGGTAAGGAGCTATTTGACTTCACACTGGTATCAATGAGCACATTTGGATTGACTTCAACTGTTTGCAGAAGAATAGATAATGTGTCAATGGCCTCAATTGTTACTTTTGATCGAGCGGAGCCAATTTGGGGCGATATTCGATCTGCTGTTGCAGTTTTAGTATTGTTGCCATCGGCGTCTGGATTGATCAAGGAGTCAATCAGCTGCACTAACGAGGGAACGACAAGATGAATATGTTCACCAAGAACATTCTTGATTCCTTGAATATGCTGTAAGATGAGCTCCAATCGATTGATATCCAACATCGTCAACTCAGCAAGATCGATAGAATCAATACTATCCAATGCCTGGCGAACTAAAAGAGGAACATATGATCGAAAGTCATCCGGCACAGCCGTTGCAACCCTTTCTACCAAGGAGCACAGCGCAGCAAGATGTCTTGTCAACCAAAACTCGGAAATAACATCGAATATGACTGGTAGATATGGACGGAGATGTTCTCGAACAATGGCACTAAGAGTTGATATTTGTTGCAGTAAGGCTTCTCGAAGTCCATGTTGACCGCAGTTCTTGACAGTTGCTAGGATGTGAGGGACAATTGTCTTTAAGAATGGCACGCTCTTCATCCCTAACGCATTGAATATGAACATTACAGCCTATATGGATTGTATAGAAGTGGTGAGTATTTAAAGGAAATGGTCATTAAGGTGACGACTCAAAGACAAGTCATATCTCACCTTCATTACCATTCCATGGAGATTGGACAAAGAAGAGTCTGTTAGAATACGCATCAGGGCCTGAACAGCAACTGTAGGATAGAACGCTTCATCCGATGGCGAAAGTCTTTTGGGAGGAGAAAGTTTGGAAAGTGGTTGAGCAGTCATCGCATATTGCTCATACATCTGATTAAGAAAGAGAAGAGTGATGTTTCATTAGACATATGAAACAACATATTATTATGCCACGTTTAAGCACACAACTGAGACTTACATATAAATGAGCAGGTTCATCGTCGTCGGAGTCTTTCTTCGTACTCAACCCCTCAGAATCTTGTCTCGGTACATTCAAAGCATTAGCACTACTATTGCTTGGTACTAACTGAAGATCCTGTGCAGAAGAAGATCTATTTATACTTTGTAACGACGATGAGATGTCAGCTGGTAACTTGGTCCTTCCAGCTCCATCCTTTTCATCTTCCAACTCTGCAAAATACCCTCCTCCCTTTCCACCACCTTGTTTTGTATCGGAACTGAACCGATCAGGATCTAGAGCTCCAAGAATGCCAAATGTTCTAAACACTTCTCTGCGGAGCTCCCAAGGAGCCTTTTTTGTAGTCGGGAGTATGTCTGAGGCCTGACTCAAGAGCTGAGGATAGTCCAAGTATGGACTAATAACATAGTTTGTACCAAAAGCAATCTTTCCGAGCGACCATAAGCTTACACGCTGCTTTGATGTGTTTGGATCTTGTATGTTTTCAACCACAAGTTGACGAAGAAATGGACTAATTGAGGTGTGTGAAACGGTAGCAACTTCTCCCAGCGCCTCCAAGGATGCAGTTGCTAGACGCGGTGCAACATTGACAAGAGGTAGTGCATCAATGATCGACGAGATAAAAGGTCGAGTAAGACGTTGTAGTGCTTCTTCCCTCAAGAATAAAATGATAAGCCGTGTTGCTACTTCTCTTCCTCCACCGTCACTCGTCGTATTGAGCTCTACTAGAAGATCAATAAGTACCTGTCTTAGCCCAGGAAGAATGGGTGCGGGGTTCAACCTTGATAAACGTCCCAGAATTTGCAGTGCTCCTGCCCTAACAGCAAGCGCTTCATCTTCCAGCATTAAGAACAGCGGACTTCCTTGATTTAATGACAAATAGAGGTCGTATCTTTCATCTAGTCCACGAACTATACAAAGCCGTACAACTGGTGACACATCCGACACTGCCATACGTAGTAGCTTTTGTAGCACTTCCTCAAAGAGCTCTCCAGATACATTTCCATACTTGAAGCGAAGAGGAGATTCGTTTTCCTTGTTCCTATCTTCAAATGGCAACAACAATAGACAGCAAGTAAATGCAGCTTCTTGTCGAACATTAGATGATGGGTGTTCAAAGTATTGGGAGATCACATTGCGCAAGAAGGGCAGTAGCATATTGCCATCATCAGATGCGTGTCCTAACATATAGGACTCTCCTATTGACCGAAGTGTTTGTAGACTAAGAACAATCTTGTTAACAACTACTTGATTTGTTGACTTGTTAATGACAACACGATCATCCTTCCTCGATGATAATGCAGGACTCTTGGTAACAGTTACTTCTTCTGTTCTGGTCATGTTAACTACATCCTGGGCTGCGTCTAGTTCAGCAGAAGATGGAAGTTTCTGTGGTCGCATGCTGGGGTTCATCGATGACAGAGACATACTGCTCATGAAATTCCTCTCAAGGGGTGCGTTTGGTTGAACATTCCCCAATGTCGATAATGAAGTGACAGAGGACGTAGTTGACGCCTCGGCATCATCCAACGTTGGGCGTGTATTCCTTCGAATAGTAAACAAATCAAGAGCTTTACCAGCAAGACAAGTTGACACCTCCTCGAATAACCTCCTTTCAATGGCTAGTTGTTTCGAAGGCAGTGATCGCATAATTGAGTGGAGGCACATGATAAGATCCTCACTTAATCCAGACTCAAACATATCATCAACAATACCCATTAAATGCGGATCGGCGTGTATACCCAGAGCCTCGACAAAGTTGGCAAAACAGCCCAAATTGCATCGATGTTTGTGTTGATTCTTGAGACTGTAACTAATCAAGCTAAAGATCTTATCTAGTCTCTCTTGGAAGTCACTCTCTTCCTTCAACTCTACCAAATGGTAATCAACATCATTATTAATAGGAGGGAAAGGGATATCAGTACCGAGGGGGGTAATGCGTACTGATGGAGCCATAATATCTCCTCCGCCCATCGACTCGTCACTCATTGCTATCGCTAATTGTCCAATACTTTTGAAGGCTGTTGACTTGACATCAATCCTTGACTTCATTGACCGATTAGTCGATGCATTGGCAATCAAGAAGTCTAGACTTTCATCTAAATATCTACGCCCATAAACTTCTGGACACCGTTGTGCCAATCTCGGTATCAACCGTATCACTTCTAATCGAATCAGAATCAATTTATGCTTCATTAACTTCAGTACAGCCACGCAAACTTCATCAAACCTGGGTACAATGAATTTACCAGAATGCTTGAGCATCTCACTGACTACCAATAGAGAGCCATGAGCATTAACTGCAGCGGTTATTTCATACGTATTGGCATCAATGTGTTGAGGTTTATCGCTGCTCCTTGGTGGTGTAAGCCCCTCCATCATTTTGGTAAAGAGTGTACACAATGGTGCTATCATCGGATGTTGCTGCCGATTCATTAATATCACAAGACATTCTGATAAAGCGTCGGCAGCGCAAACTCGTACAATTGGCTGTGGATCTCTCAATACGGGCATGATATTGTCAAGGAAATCATTTGTACCTCCCAATCCGGCAAAGTGAGTAGCCGATGGGGCTGGTCCTGCATTGGTAACAGAAGCATGATGATGTACATTCACATTTTGGGTTTTACTATAAAACGCCGCAGGAGCACATCTTGCCAGTTCTCTCAAGACCAATACAGCTGCCAATCGTCTATCACTCCTATCAGATCGTAACCATTCCAAACTACGGCCAATCTCAAACTCAACACGGTCAATATTCGCGGCACCCATTGCCATCCGTCCCAAGGCTCGTGCAATCGCATGTAGGAACTCGTAATCAGAAAGAGTTGACTTGAGCCCGTTGCTCAAGTTGTTACCAAATCGAATAGCCCTGCGCTCTTCATCTGCCGAGGGTACTGATAAGAGTGCATCAAGAGCCGCCACGCCCGCCAATCGATCATCTGATCGAACAGCCTTTGAATGTACAAGTGCAAATACCTTGGAGTATACCTCAGCTTCAACAGCGTCAAATGTCTCTTGTGGCATTTCATTTGATAATAACCTCATGAAGGATGCTAATTCAAGAGATGCACGTTGGTTGGCATTCTGACGCATGACTGATGTATGATAATCCGTGGCATAAGCTCTACTTCCACCGGCATTATCTCCATTACCTTTGTTACCCTGGAACAATTGTGCAAATATATTCTTTGATTCGTCATACTTTCCCTCTCCTGACATGTCTGTGGATGTAATTGATAAATGTCGTAGGTATGGCGTAGTCTGTAATAAGTTATCAGTATGAGATGGTGATGAGAAGCAAAAGCTTGGCATTTGCGATCTTCGTTTCTGTTGTTGTTGTGCATGATGTGTAGCGGCAATGTGCATTGCAGAATGTTGTTCTGGATGATTTAGAGATGTAGTTGACAATGCTCGCGATGGACGTGTACCTCCCGCACCACTTGCTAGTGGTGTTGCCGATCTATCAAATATAGATGGATTTAACCCGTCTTGTTGTTCCTGTTGTTGTTGCTGATTGATGTCATTACCATTATCTGTATCTAAAGAGGAAGATCTTCCCCATGTATCAATTTTAACCAGTGGGATATCCCTTTCATTAATACCTCTACCGGCAGTTGTTGTATCAGTCATACTGATAACAGGAGGTGGCAATCTACTCTGTGATGGGGTAATCTGTCGTCGTAAACTTGTATATTTCATAGAAGATTGACTTCCAGTAGAAACAGATGAAGAAGACTTTGATGTTGCTGTAGTTTCATTTAATAAAAACTCCAAATCTCGAACAGATATTGAAGAAGCCAATACATCTTGCGGTCCAGCTGAGGACGCATATTCTCTCTTTAAATACTTTATTAGTGGATCAATTGGTGTTGATATTTTGTTTGTAGAATTTGATTGAGATGTGCTACTGTAAGTTGCTCCTCCGTATCCTGGTGGTCTTATACTTCCATTGGCACCGACCATTCTAGATGGACCAACGATACTACTGCTGCTGCTACCTCCACTGCCACCATTGATTGATGCTGTAGGGTCTGACCATCCATATCCTTCAATTGGAAAGTCGCTCATGATAGTACTTAGTACTTGTACTTTTTGTATCAACTTACTGAACTCTTTAAAGTATCACAGTTTAACCTCAATCGAAAGATAAATTAGTGTATGTATAAAGCTAATAAGCGGATACAATACCTCGACACTAATTGCAATTGCAATAAATTATCATGTGCAAAATCTCAAATTTTGATGTCTGAATTTGTGCCTGTATCTCTTTCCTCGTTGACAAATTATACTTGCAACGTTGTTCTATACTATCTAGACAACATATGAGGGTGAATTATATGCGTCTCCGGTCCTCAGAAGCATCATTTCCTCTCCTGGTACTATCATCAATTCAACTCTCAAATTATATGTAAAGGGGCAAAGGGCAAAAGCTAAAGGGCAAAAAGGATTCGTAATCTCGTACAGTGAGTTAGGGTTACTGTACGTTTAAGGGTGGGCCTCAAGTTATTTTGTTCTTTGTGCCAACTGACAAGAACAACAAGCCACTGCCGTCGACGTACTACTACTGGCCCTATTATAATAAGGAGGACGAGCTGGTATATATCATTAAGTGTACTGCTACATATATCTCTAAGAGCTCGATATAAGTTATCAAATTTCCCACCCTCGTTGGCAATTGCAAATAAAAATTCTTATTCTATTTTCTTCCGATACTTTGAAGATACTTCAATACTCAACAACAACTACGTACTACAATATGGTCAATATTACAAATCTAGACGATGATACACTACTAAGGATATTATCCTATGCAGATTTATCATCATTAGTATACTTTACACAAGGAACATCTTCTTTACTACGGCATCGATTCACAAATTCTCTAAACACAGTATACAAAAGAACAATAATAATAATTCTGGCAGTTGTTGTTTAGATCTATGGCAAGAGGTGTTTAGGAATCATAACTTTGCCCCCATTGATAACAATAATAATGGTGGTAGTAGTATAGATTATTTGTCTGCAATTCGTGAAAGGAAAGCATTATGGTCAAATCTGAGTGGTAAATCTACGAGTACAAAACAGTGCTTATCGTTACCTAATCGGCTGTTCAACTTTGTACCGTTGGTGCCTCCCAATATGATGCACTACCCACCTACCTCTGCGTCTAGTGATAATGATATGATCTTCTCCTACTTGGAAGATGATGACAACACAGATGTTGACTCTGACATAGAAATGGATGTGGATCAAGAGGAAGCAGAGGAAGTTGCAAATGCAAATGATGCTCTTAATCAAGATCCTCCACCGGTTGAGTTTGCTTGTGATTCCTTCTGTCTGACATCTACATCTACCGGTACAGAGTTTGTTCTTTTAAATCCCTTCTCTGGATCAGTTGAAGTTCATGATAGTGTACTCGATAATGCAATTGGTAGTGATGAGAAATTAATGGAACAGTGCCTCCAAGATGCATCGGACAACATTGTTAAGAAACGAACCATGTCGGATGAAGTTGATCATCCAGATGAAAGTAGTGAAGTAATAGCAGGTGAAGCTATACATAATCGTATGAACTACAAGATGTATGATACTCCACCGAAACAAATTCTCTTCTCTGTTAATGACTACTTTGATTTAGATCTGAATGAGTATTTCGGCGAGCATACCCCATTTGCTGCTCATCAACATCGAAGAGGTAATGTTACTGTAGATTGGGTAGGAGTAGACTCACACGTTGCTCTACGGCCTGATAAGTCTATAGCAGGCAATGTGATTGGAGCTGCACGAATGTTAGAGATGGAAGCTGATAATCATGGAGAAGAAGAGTTGTCTTGTACTGAGATTTTTGCTTGGAGCAATTTTGGAAGCGGTTCAGCTACACAATGTCCAAGTTCAACATATGATACCAAGTATGTTTGCAGGGTAGCAGGATCATTCTACTTTCTCGATATTGACGCCAACAATCAAAAGCTATACGCTGCGTTCCAGTCATCTCCATTTGATCAAGACACCAACATGGATACGAGAAGAGATGCCAATCAGCAGTTGATCGATATTGAAGATCTTGACTCAATGGTGAATGACGATGGGACATCAATTCGATTACAGAACACTATATACTGTCTACCTCTTATCCGATATGACAAGTCACCTTCCTCTCCCGAGTCGATTCGTTCATATTTTCCAAGTCCAGAAGCATGTATAGTAGCTCAATATCCAGTGTGTTCCTTTTCCGTCGACCCTACTGGTAAGACTCTTCTCGTCGGGACAAATTGCGGTACTGTTGAGGTTTGGAAGACAGATGTAGACTCAAGCACCAGTTCGAAGCCTCGACGACTTCAAAACTTGAGTGTACACGAGCATTTCTTGAAGAGGCATCGTTCCAAGACGATGGGCGAAAGACATGCTTCAACATTAGAGGATGCTGAGTTGGATGACAAACCCAGCAGTATCGAATTCGTTGATATTAATGCTGCAGAGACACGGGATGATTTAGCTCTGCTTGATGACAATGTAGACGAAGAGGTACCTCACAAGCATCCGACGACTAAGATATCACACATTTACCTTCCAAAGCACACGCCTGTAGATCAGTGTGGATTTGTTACTAAACAACGAAGTTCAGAGGCAGGCACTACTCTATTGCTCTGGCAATCTGGTACCACTTCAAGTGAGAAACGCCAATACAGCAGCATCAATGAGCAATTCAGCATCACTGCCATGATCAATTTGCCACTGTCAGCTCAGTGCAGTCCTGAGGTTACCTTCGATGGTCGAAAGATTATTGTTTATGGCAAAGACCACATCGGCCAGATCCTACTTGTATATCATGTACTAAACACTCGCTACGATCAAGACGAGTTTGACAAAGAGAGAATTCCAACCTCTAGTCCGAGGAAAGAATCCTCAAAGACAAACGAAGAATCAGGTGGAGTTATCAACTTAAATGATGAAAAGCGTATCAAGTTTGTCAATCGAATAAGACATGCTGGTCTAGGAGGAAACGAGTATTATGACTCAATACTATTATCTGCTAATGAACGGTTTATAATGTGCAATACAAAGACGGGTAATCTGATTGGTAGTGACGGAAGAAACGGCAGTGAAGGACTGCTTGTCATCGATTTGCAAGATGAAAATAACAATTAGTGCTGCTCTTTTTGTGTGTTGTTTAGGAAGTATAGATGTACATAATGTAAATACAATAGTATAAACCTAACCTATTGCCTACTCATAGGTGTTACTTTACACTAGTTGCTGCTTGATACTCCCTACCATTCTTTCTATCTATTGAAGTAACTCAAACCCTTGATATTGACTCACGACAGGATCGATCTGTGCCTTCACATTCATAAATGTTTGCCTTACAAAGTTATTGTGTGCCATTATCAAGGGAAGTCTAGTATGAGTATTAGGATCTTTCCTTGATGCCTTCTCGTCAAGCTCGTCCAAGTTCTTCAAGAATGTATCCACATGCTTTTTCAATTTGCCCATTGTATCACCCAGATATTGTTGATGATAGGCTGCTTTGGTTTGTTCATCTCCATTTATACAGGCGCTGTAGAACTCTTTCTTCTCTGTTGGCGACTTGTCTGATAGTATTTGGTATAGCAGTACATCATAAACTTCCTCGCTAACCTCTCCAGTATTGTAGAATAACATCCTAGAAAAAGATAACCCAATATTTCTGAGCTCTGTTGAGGGTATTATGTCCATCATCTTGCAAAATGTTGATGAACAGCTCTCGTCTATAAAGCCATACTTCGCAAACGTAGCAGATGGATTTGTCAAATAGTAATCTCCATAACTAATACGCAATGGAGAGCCGGCGGGGATGTCAGTTATGGAATAAATGGCAGCAGATCCCTCTTCGTCGTATGATATTTCCACTTCATGCCCGGCACTATCATGATTGAACAAGTCAGCCATTGGGATGATGATACGCTCTCCGTCAATCTCTAAACTTCTTGTCTCGACAACATTATAAATCCATTTCAATAACTCTTCATTGCTCTTTGTTTCTTCACTTACAAAGTCTATTGATTTGAGTGCCTGTCTACAATTTATACACTGTACTCTCTTTTCCATACACAACTTTGCAGCCAATGGAGGAAGACAATCATAACAGCTTGGTGTCATAGCTGCTCCGTTATTGAAAGTCCTTGGTAAACTATTCAGCCACGGATACCATGCACTTTGATCTCCTTGTTCATATTCAACAACTAACTTTAGAAATACATAGAATAAAGGAAACTGATCTGCTCCTGCTAATGATTGTATTAATTTTTCCGACTCTGTTTGTTGACCATATTCTTGTTTAGCTCCATATGATGTGAGGAACACTATACAACAGGAGGCATTTGTAAGTTTTATAATATAACTATAGCAGTGACATACATAGATATTCTCAATCCAGTGCTTTAAAGAAAGTTCCTTACTTACTATTACTTGGTACATACATGACACAGGTACCCGCAGCTATAGCCTCTGATGTCATTGGGTAATAGTCTAAACCCCATCCATCATCGCATGTTAATTGTATCCCTTCTGCATGTTGTTCTCCGCAGTTATATGCCCTACATCAACAACAGATGATGTAAGAAATTGTGCACATGATATGCACATAATTATTATGAAGATGAGTTTTGAGAGGAGAAATGGTATCAACATCATCAATATTACATATTGACAATGATATAGATAGAATCCATACGATATTGCAATACTACACTTACCATTCTTGCAATGAGTTCATATCACGAGGTTGATTTTCATCGATATCAACATAGCTTTCTAAAGCAGAGTTGTGATACTTTACATGTCGCTGACCAATTACATTATGAAATGCACATATATCGACTGCACATAGGAGAAGTATAAGACATCCATAGCATATAATGGGAAGCTGTATTGCCATGACTTCTTCCTTTTGCAACTAACAATCAATCAATAGCAACGATAAAGGAACATACCACAATTTGTGGTACTTAAAATAATTTTGGGTACGGCCATATTAGGTATGGTAAGTTCTAGTGATATAACTCAACACAACATCTCTCAACTTGTCCCTTAGTACGGAGATAATAATATATACGCTGTGTTATTAGTAGAGCACCTCAAGCTATACTTTGAGTACACTAATAAATATATTATTAGTTTAGTCGGCGGTCGGCGGCGATCGGCGTCAGTGGGTAAAAGATTATATTATAGCAACATGAACACAAAAAGTTTGAGTAGATTGGCCTCTCCTTCTTCCAAGGTGGTTGCTATTGTGCTTGGAGGTGTTGCAGCTGGGGTTGTTGGCTCTTCCTATACAACAAATAATAATACTGATAACGAAAGTGATGTTGATGTGGCTGCCAATAATGCTTCACATCTTGTGCAAAGTAGTAGAAAAGATACAATTTCTATTGCAAAGAACAAAATACAATATCCAACGCCTCAAATTATGATATCTCCACATCCTGTGCATAGGACTACAATTGCAAAGACCAACAAACACTCAAATGTTAATCCGACGCCTCTAATGATATTAGCAACCAGTGATGCATCAGCTGAACGATCAGCGTCACTAGCTGCAGCTACACGTATAGAAAAAGCTAAGCTCAAAACACCAAGAAGTTTATCAGGATCAGGCTTTCGATCTAAATCATTCCCAACAGCCCGAAGTTTAAGTGGCCAGAAGAAGAATAAAGAAGAAGATGATGACAATGAAGTTGATGATTATCCAGGATCACAAGTACCATCTCCACCAAAAATTAAAGAAGAGGAAGAAGATTCCTATCCAGCATTTACACCATATCATCATTCACTTCTACGAAAGTATTTAACACCACAGGTATGGTCAAAGTTATCTCATTTGACTACATCTTATGGTACATCAATTGAAGATATTATACGAGCTGGATTGGCGTTGCCAATTGGAGCAAATCCACCCCGTAGAGTGGGTGTTTTGGTTGGAGATGCTGAATGTTATAATGTATTTAGCGGCTTGTTAGATCCAATTATTAGTGAATATCATGGTTTAAATGGCCGTTTTGAGGAGTGGAGTGATCCAGAATTACCTGAACAGGGATACTTTCAACCAAAGGTGCCAGAACATATCACAAAGCCAAAGCCTACACTACAAGATAAGAATGATGATGCGAATTATGGAGTAATGAAAAGTAATGGTGCCGATGAAGATGGCTTTGATGATTCATCCTTTTTATTGGATGAGGAAGGTGTAGAGTATTTGGCGTTACCTTCATCAGTACCATCAACAACAGAAAATGGTACCCCTACAACATCCAATCTAGCCCAAACACCATCCCGTCGTAATGTTGAAACAATTGCATCAAAAGCCAAGGTTGCATTACGTCGTCACTCGACAATTATAAATAATCCCCGTCTAGTTACAAATAAACAGGTCGATCCTGAGGGAAAGTATGTATTAAGTACTCGAATTCGTGTAGCTCGGAGTCTCGATGGTATCAAATTCCCTCCTACAATGTCTCGAAGTGAACGACGAAAGGTTGAACGACTTATTAAAGATTGTACAAAGAACTTTCAGGGTGCAAACTTGGCACATGGGTCGTATCTTCCAGTATTATCAATGTCAAATGATCAGAACCTAGATTTAATTGAACGACATATACTATTTGATAACCCAAACGAGTGGACAATTGCAAGTGGATTAGGACGCGATTGGCCAGATGGCCGTGCCCTCTATGCAAATGTCACCAATCTTCAAACACAAACTCCTGACTTTATGATTTGGGTAAATGAAGAAGACCACCTTCGTATCATGTGTCTACGCAATGGGGGTGATATTCAAGGAGTGTTCATAACTCTCATGAATGGTATACGAGAATTGGAACGGGAGTTGACGATTAGAGGCTGGCACTTTGCATATGATCCTAGATTAGGTTTCTTGACTAGCTGTCCAACTAATGTCGGAACGTCAATGAGAGCAAGTGTTCATGTCAGGCTGACAAACCTCGGGCGACTTCCTGGGTTCTTTGAGTTAGTAGAACGACTCAAGTTGGAAGTTAGAGGCAAGTATGGTGAAACTGACAGACACTACACTGGAGTATTCGACATCTCCAACGCTGAAAGACTAGGCAAAAGCGAAGTCCATCTCATTAATGTAATGGTGGAAGGCGTAGCAAAGTTGATTGAGTTAGAACGAAGATGTGAAGCAGGGCAAGAGATCGACTTAACACAGATCTTAGGTTATGATGACCTTAATGGTTATCGGCGTGCAAATTAGATGTACAGTTCTGTTAATATAAAGCTTAGCTCTAATGTTCTGTCAGTTGACCGTCTCTCCAACTATACTTTAGCTCTGATTCCTCATCATCTTCATAAAGCCGATGTTCATCGTGAATCATATCTGCAAGTTTCTCTAAAGGTACTAAAGCTGATGGTTTTCCGTCGTTATCGGGCAACCATAGACATCTGAGAACTTGGCCATTTAAACTAAATCTAACCCAGTGTTGAACAACTTTATCATCTTCTTCCTCTTGTATCAATTCTACCTTTAATGCCGAGCCGTACTCTGGCCAAACCGACGGCATCTCTAGTTGTAAAATACAAAGTAAACCAATCAATGTACTATCATGAGCACTGAATAGACATAACCATGGCTCTTCTGCAAACTTATCTTCTGTCGCTGTCTCCATACTATTGTCATGATGAGTAACTCCCTCATTAACTTTCCGCTCTAATGAATCAACCAATCTGTCGGCAAAGCGCCACATTGCAGCTTTTGCAAGCACTGGATGACGTAGATTCTCGAACCAACGCCAAGCAACGTGATTTGTCACGGTCTTGACGTCTTCTTTTGACAATGAAGATGGTAATAGGTCACGTGATTGCAAGCATACCAACAGTTCAGCTAATTGTGCCCATGACAGAGGTTGTTTCTCTTTTGTATCTTCCTTCTCTTCGCCAATACCAAAAGATACACCTTCTGCACCCTCTCCTAGATGCTCTTCTAATTCGTTTGTGACTCTATATGCTAAATGTTTCAACTCTTCTTCTTTCTCCAATAGATGTGGTCTTTGTGCAAGATGACTTTCAAGTCTTAATTGCTCTGTTGACTGTCGAGGTTGCGGATCTGGTATGAAATATGTATTCGTGTGTTGCAAATCAATGTCAATTGGTGCATCATGCTCTTCATCCGTAAACATTCCAGTCAATAAAGCTTGTACAGATTGTATAGTTCGTGGAAAGTCAGTACTCATGACCTTTACTCTAGATGGATGAAGAGGCTTGTCTTTTGTAAAGAGTCTCCCCTTGTTGATAAATTGACTATCATCCTCATCATCGCTGTGATGATGTATATGTTGCAACTCCTCTTTTAATCTTTCACCCAAACTAACCATTTGTAATAATCCCATTAATGTTAATTGACCAAATGGACCTCGACCTACTGCACCGTGTGCTTTAGGCCCACCATCAGGAGGTCTTATAAGTTGTGTGCCTTTTGCTATGCCATCTAGTATATGAGGTTCTGGTAATTGAGTTTCCCAATACTTCTCGTCTTTCATTGGAGTTATAGGAGTCCTGTCTCCACTGTGTTTATGCAATTGAAATGTAAAGTATTAGCATATGCAGTATGCATCGCATCACATAAAAACAGTACATACAAACAAAATGCAAACACATATGATCAGTGCACACAAAAAGCAAACACATATGATGTGCACTTACTGACGATGTACTACAAGAACTTGTTTGAGACGAAGCTTGGAGTTTTTATGAGGTTTAGAAAAGGATGATGCAGCAATTACTACCGCCGATAGGTATAGAGAGGCTAGAACTATCCATATTGGTCTATTTTTCATTGACATGTCTGTGGTCTGTGTTGATGTTTGATGTATGATGTATGATGTTTCAAAAGAAACTTTTTACTAATATTGATATTGAATCGAGTACTGCGCTGCAATTGAAACTATATTGCAACAAATCTAATGCTATTATTAGTATATGCGGGTTTATTGCGTGGAAATATCAGCAAATAGGTGCACGATATCACATACAACTGAGAAATTTTGTAAATGGGAGTCTTTGATATTAACTTAAACTATACTATGAGTACACATGGCTGTACAATTTGCTGCCGCCAATGATGCAATGTATCAGCACATCACATATGTATGAGCACGTATGATTGCAACATTTGAAGTGTAGTGTAATTGGTGGTGGTCTTGGTGACGTGAGGTTTCAATTGGTGTCACGGGACAAGCGAAATCCGGCCGCCGAGAGATTAGTTATAGCTAGGTAGGCTAGGAGTATACCTAGAAACAACAACTTACTTTGCAATATAAAACAATAAGTTAGTTAGTACTTATTACTACTCTCTAGAGATGAATAATGATAAGAAGAATGGTATATACCATTTGCAATCGAAGAGTAAACAAACAAGTTGGTTAAAACGAAATGGAGTAACAACTACAATCGGATTTGCAATAATACTGATTCTATGTATACAATGGCACTTTGCAATTATACATACACGAGATATACATCAACCACATGATCTCTTCTTATCATCATTCTCATCGTCATCAAAAAGAAAGAGACGTCTGCCCACAGCTAAAAGAAAACAATCCAAAGATGATTATATCACATCACCGATATGTGGTGCATGCACACGTTCATACTTTGATTCTCGACCATGTTATATAATCATGCAAAGAGAGGTACAAAAGTCACAAATAAGTATATTAGAAGCAGCTAAAAAGTTGGGCACAGAAAGTAAAACTTGTGACATTTGTAATCCAGATACTTGTTATCAACGCTATATCAACAAGAACAATAATACTGACACTACTTCAGCTTCATCTCAACATCAAGCAAAATATTGGAGATTCGATAAAAGTTATCCAACTTATTTAAATCCAACAACATTATCATTATCATCAATACCAAACGAAAGACGGATACCACCATCAAGATTTGAAGATATAGGTACATACTTTCAAGAAAAGTATAATTATGCAAAGTCACATAATACAAGTAATGATTATTTACTTGAATATAATCCTGGATTAGTTGTTATACCATCAAAGATGAAGAATAAGTTACCTAATGACGCTACCTATCTAGTTTCATTACGAGTAACACCAGCAAACAACTGTTTCTCAACACAAGTATACGCCAATCTACCAAAAGATGTATGGACAGCAGTATATCATACATCAATCAATCATTTAGGATTAGCTCTTCTGGATGAGAATTATCAAATAATACCAAATTATGAAATAGTTATAGAAGTTGATATACAATTAGATCTAAAACGAGACATGGAATCGAAACGAACTGGAAAGATTGTAGAGGCTTCTCCTACCTTTATGGATTATCGTTTATTTTTATTGAATGATGAGATTTATTTACATATTAATGCTGATACAGTTATTGTTTCTAGATTGGAATTAAGAAGTAAAGGCTATGTCGATGAGGCATACAAAAGAGATGTTGATGCATGTGTCAATGTTGCAAAGGATGCAGGAGAATTGGGATGGTTTGAGAAACCGTGTAGACTTGATAATCTCTATGGTGGTGATAACTTGCAAGTTACATTAATGAGACAATTCAATACAATCTGGAGTGGTGGAGTGTACGGAAAGAACTATGCCTTGTTTGGTATCCCAAACAGCACACATCCAAATGCACCTGATGCAGTGTTTGCCGAGCTTGACATCTTTCCTCATCATGTCCAACAGATACTGCCCGAGGAATATGACAAACTAGAAAAGAAACAAGTGTTCGAACGGATATGGAAGCCAGGTACTAACAAGCGGCGCAAGTTCAAGATTGACAGAGTTAATATGCGGGCTGTAAAAGAAGTTGGAAATACTACCGAGAGTGATGATGCTCCACTGCCTAGCTTCTCGACAGTCGATGCTCATCCTGACTGGTTCCCCGGTCAAGACGCACCATTCAAAGAGTCAGCGCATGGAGGTGCCTGTTGTGTATCATTCTCAGCTGATGAATTGAATGCTGGTGGTACAAAGAAGGATCATCATGAATCACTACTAGTCGGTCTTGGACATACTAAAGTGACCTGGAAGCCTTGGTATAGCAAAGCAAATGTACCACAAGAAAAGAAGGATCGAGTTCCACATACTCATTACGTTTCTCTATTTTATGCTTTTGAGCCATATCCACCCTTCAAAGTACGAGCTCGTTCTGGATATTTCTGCCTTAGTCACGCCCCATCAATGGGTAATAAACTTCCGCCGACAGAGGGCGGGACATTCAATCCTCATTCCAAATTGACATATAATCGACCATTGTTACAAAACAATATCACGTTTGATTGTCCTCAGATGTCGTTCGTATCTTCATTCATCGAGAAGGCAGGCGATTCGTCGGCTGCATTAATAGGATACGGATTGAATGATTGTACTGGTCGAATTGTAGAAGTGGAGAAGAGAGAAATAGTTAGGCTACTATATCCCGATCCGAATGATATGTTATTTGAGTAAAATAATACATAAGAGCAGTTCATCGTATTTGTGATTTCGCTATATGATTGTATACTAAATGAAGGGATTGTCTCTGATTCGGTTCTACTGCATGTATCCCTCTGATTTCGAAAGCATTTGACCACTTGCTTTACCATCCAAGAACAGTTTATCCACTTCTTTGACATCGACATCTGAGATTGCAGTCCTTCCCGAAGTCTCAGCTACAATCCTTGCTGGTGTTAACATCTGAACGGCATATCTCAACGATGTTCTTGCACCAATATCACTCAACATACGGAGTGCTGATTCCTCCACCTCAATTCCTTCGACTGTTGCACGGAGACTCATGATTTGTACCATCTCATCCGCGTTGTATGGTAATGTACGAATAATGAGCATACGATCCAATAAATCAACAGGAACGCCATGTGGGGCAAGTATATCGGTGCCACGTATTTGACAAACACCGCGATTTGTGGCAAACACAACAATGGGTGAAAGTGTCGATTCCAACGATCGATTGAGATATGTGAAACATTCAATATCAAGCATATGCACCTCATCAATGAATAATACCCCAGGTACCAACTCTGCCACACCCTGATCAATATATCGATTAACAACACGGTTTACTTCATTTCGTAACTTTTCAGTAATTTCAGTTTTCTTCGACTTGCCCATTGCATTCATCAAACTCATTACATCTTTACCACCTTGTGGACGGGCATTGGCAACATCTAGATCATGTAATGTAACATCTTGTACAACCTCCTTCTTTTTATGAACTTCGCCCTTGGGAAGTGGTACATATTCCTCAGCCTCTAAATCAAATTCAGTAGCATATGCATCACTCCTACCAACACGTTTCACGGCACCTGAATTAGCCTCAATATACATGACATCTCCCACAGTCACACCCTCTTTTGATAACCCATCATGTATTGATGGGTCTAATTTGAGTGTCTTATTACCCTTTGTTGTTTTGAGTGTAATTAATACATGTGAAATACTCCGTCCATATCCACCCAATGGATCTTCAGTTTCCTCTACTGATAATTCTGTAACTTCCCCTTCGTATACTTCCTTATTCTCTCGTATACGCAATCCAATTGCACGTCGAAAATGTTCCATTAATATTTCAGTTTTCTTCACTTCTGAACTAAAGACTTCTGATCCAACCATTGGACAGAATGGTACCTTGGGGCCTAATTCCTGAGCAACACCCAATGCCAATGCAGTCTTACCAGTGCCGGGCGCACCAGCCAATAATAAAGCTCGACCAGCCATTTTACGTGATCGAATTAGATCCACAACTAAGCCGCATGCCTCACGTGCCTTTTCTTGACCAACTAATCCACCCCCGATTGGTGCCGCTACGCCTGTTTGTGGATCTAATCCTAATCCTTTGATGTGTGTATGTGCCGAGACTCTTGTGGCCTTGCTTGTTGATTGTACCTCTTCAATCTATGAGGTAGAGAGATAATATTGGATGCAGAGGTTGGTTATAAAAATGACAAATGTAATTGCAAAGGAGATGAGTGAGATAAACAAATGATGCATAATCAAACAAAGTCAAAGATATATAGAATGGAAATGGTAGCTGATACTTGCAACCCTATCAATTAGATATTGCAATAATCAAGAAAAGATATTATTGCTGCTCACCTTCATCTTTTTTAGTTTCGGCCTGTAGTGCGGATATTTCAATATGAATTAGAATGAATAAAAGGCACCGACCGTATATCCAGTATATATGTTGGCTTTCTGCAGCAGTATGAGTAGTATGGGGACTGATAAGCTAGCGCTAGGATAATTGATGGTCAAAAACAAAACACCCCAGATTTTTGATTTCATTTAGCGATACAACGAAATGCATTTAGTTTACTTCATTCATACATACCTCAAGTACTCTCGTCCTTCGATAGTTGCACAGTAAGATTGTAACTGATTGTTCAGTTAGAGGAGAGAAAACTCTAACGTGTAACTGATTGAAAAGCTAGAGAAGAAACTAACTCATCGATTCGCTTCGCAACGGCACATAATAACAAAAACAGTGACGACAATGACGACTAATACTTCTGAAACACTTGAGGAATTTAGTATTGAGGACACAGAGACGGTGGTCAAGTCAGCTGTTGGTTCAGTCCTCACTGATTGTCAATATATGCCGTATGTTTTGTCATTTCTGTCATTTTAATTTACTTCTGGTCTGAGTACTCCTAACCATCTCTTTAATCACCGATACTACAGTGCCAAGATCAATGATTGGAGTAATAGTATCATCTCTGAAGTTCTCAAGGGATTACAATCATTGAATAGACCATACAAGTATGTTGCTACCGTCATTATTATGCAAAAGAATGGTGCTGGGCTTGTAAGTGCCGCCTCAACGTATTGGGATACTACTAAAGATGGTCTCTGTAGAGTCACTTGGGAAAATCCTACGATGCACTGCGTTGTTACTGTATACGGATTGTGTTTGAATATCGATTCCGATCATAACGAGGTAACACTTCCCCAATCAACTGATGAAGACACGTCAGCCTGATAATATTCGTGATGATAATCATCTGGGAGAAGACTGTTGAATGAAAAGCTGGCGAGGCTTATACCCCCTTTGGCTATCATGCGTCTGAGAGTCGTTGGAGAGCTTGTAGCTTTCTTATATCCACTTTGTAAACTAATATATCGGTAGCTGATACCTATCGAAGGCATATTTTTCCATTTGTAGCCTACCAACAATATCGTCAACCTAGTCATTTGGCTCTCTTTTCTTTTCGCTGATGTATGTTATACTGCTTCTCAGATACACTCCATCATCACGTCCTGTTAGTAATGGAAGCTCTCCTTCCACTACTCCAAAGGACCCAGTTCGTCTATGGTAGCTGCTCAAAGAGTTCGTTGGATGAAACAGTTGTCTAAACCGCAGACGTTCGTCGATGAAGCAAACTCCAATCTGATGCATCATGACAATGAAGCCAAATAGAGTGAAGTTCAAAAGAAATAAGATTATCAACCAGTCAGATAAGTCAGTATTTCCCCTCTTTGGCATTAGCGGTGGAGGGATGGATATCGTCGATGATAATAGTCCAAAATATGGTGCAGCAAGATTTAACTTGAAGAACATGTGTCCGTCAATGTAGATATAGGCTACCACTGTCGAATCCATCATATCTTCTCCACCTTCTGCTTCTTGCTCAAGAATGCCATACTTTGTATCACTAAAGCAAGTAGATAGTACCGAAATAACTGCATCTCCATCGCCACTAATGAGTGCTTCAGCGGATGCTTTGGATCTAGCAGCAACGCTTAAATCGTGTGCTTTCTGGGCTTTCTGGGCTGCCTCTATTGTTGCATTTTGTACTATACTGACCACTGACGAGGAATTAGCTGTAACTGTGGTTGTGTTTTCGGCTGCCATTACTGCTTCTACGGCAATGTCTGCTGCTTTAACTGCTTCCCCTGCAGCCTTTTCCGCCACCTCAGCTGGATCGTCTTCGATAATTTCCAGAATAGTGGTGTTTGCGAGTGTGATGTTGCTTAAGGTGGCATTAGATTCTTCAATGGTCACTGAAGAGTTTGTATTTAAGTTATCCAATTCATCTGTGGTGGTATTGTTGATGAGTCTATCTTGATCGTCTGAAGTATTGTTAACAACTCTTAGACGACGCCTGTGTCGGATCAAGTTATCTTTCCCCTTGATTGTAGTTTTTGTTATATTTGTAATCATATCCGGGGACATATACATTGAATAGTCACCTGTTCTAATAGCTTTTGCACATCTATTAAACTTTTCATAAAATAGAGCTGCTTGGGATGCGTCTAATGTGCTCTTGACCTTTTGTACATTGGGATTAGTTCGTCTGTTGGCTGATTGATTATCATCTTTCTCATCTTCTTCTACATCAGATACATAAAACTGAACTCTTGCACGAGGAGGCAATACTAGTGGATCAATGTCTACAAATAAGTCTGACAATTCATGAAACATATGCCAAACAAAGTCTTCACTTCCAGAACTTTTAAGTATCTGCTTTTGGCTTGGTATTGATATAACCTCAAAGGGTTGATACCTTGGATGTTTATATATGTATTGAATGGCCCGTTGTATTATCTTTTCAAGTACTACGCCTGTTATGGATGCCATGTAGTAGGCATCGGTGAAATCATGTGATATCTTTGTTGAGTAATATATACTACCCTCATTCTGCCACGAGACGTACTTTCCATTATCATTATTGTCGTCTATTGTCTGGTGCTCGGTATCAACATGGACTATTGGAATTGATTCAGATGTTTTTGCAACTCCAGTCCGTTGGGGACCATACTCAAGTGTTAATTCAAAGTACTTTTGCTGTTCTAACTGATCTCCAGGGCTAAGGTTTTCTAAATGTTCGTCAGAGAAGTGATGTCCGTGACTGGCCAAAGCAACTCTTGATCGATACCTGAAAGCTAAAGCGGATTTTCTTACAAGAATTGGTCCCGATGGTATGTTGCTGCTTGATGTTGTAGATGATGATGCATCCCCTTCTACTTTTGTTGCTGTTTGGGAACCTTTGTCTTTGTCTCTGCTTTCATCAATGAAACTTGCCAAAGGTGCCATCCTGTTCACAACATAAACCTCAATTACATCACTAGCATCCAGAGTTATAAGTAGTTTGGATAGTTGTGTTGTTCGTGATAGTATAGTTGCTGTTGCTTTTCTCTCTTCATTATCTATTGAATCACTTGTCTCATTAAAAAATGACTCTGCAAATCTTTGTTGTCTTGATACTTCTTTCTCTACCAACTGTGATGTAGCAGATGGTATGATAGCATATAATACCCGACAGTAAACGAAAATAGTTAATATAAAGAGTATAATGAAGTATAATGCAGTGCCTCTGATCTTTCCTAAAGCCATTGCAACCAATTATTTAGAGAAATAATAATTTGTATCGAAGAATGTATTGTAGGATATCACTATTCAGCTCAACCTCTTCACCTCTGCCTACAACGACGACATCTAAACAATACCAACAGCATAATCACCCTATTGTCAAGATATATGTATTGAAACCAGCCTTCTTCTACTATTGGATCTCTTCGTCATCTTGCTATGAGAGAAGAAGAGATAATGAAAGATACCGGTCATTTCACAGTTTTGAGGCTCGAGCTATCTATCAGGGTCTATCAGGCAAGTGACCATTTAGTGGGCTAAGTAGATCTTTACCTAATGTTTACATATCTGAATGTTTATGTTTACATATCTTACAATGAGGGGAGAAGCAAGCTGATTGACAGACACGATATATTGTTATCGTTTAGTCGTCGTCGTCAAGCAAGTCGTCCTCTTCTTCTCTAGGTTGTTCTTCTGACAATAGCTTCCTGTTAATAATACCACCAGACCATATATAACGATCACCCGTCTTCCCAACCCAGTGAATTGGTTGACGACCTAGAATTTGTTCTAAATCAATTGATGTAAAACCTAATGGCAATGTCCAATTGTTGAGATTTGCAATCCACTCGTAGAAGTCGAATGTGTAAACGGTGTCTGTAGCAAAGTAATCCTTGAGCTTGATAGGATCTGATAAGATCTTGCGACGACGACGTGCAGAGACATTACCCTTAGCAAAAGCACCCCCCAACAATGTGCAGTCTTCCTTGATGTTATGACATGCAATGTCTACTTCTTCGCCGGGTTTGTCTGCCCTAACTATCTTACAACTAGCCAGAGTCCCTAATACTGTTGTTTGTTTATCGGTATGAATAGAAAGCACAATTGACGGGTTAAGTTTCTTTGCTAGTTCAATGCATATCTTGAGTATAGCTTTAGGCGGCAGCCGTCGTAGAGGTTGATAAAGTTCATAGCCAGATTGGCTACTCACAAAGAAGAGATATACATGTGATAACATTGGTGAATTACAATATACAAAAAGAAAAGTGTAGAGAGACAAGTACACTTACAAATCAGAAACTTGAATCTCTTCTTTGAACCTTCCCTGTATCACATGCTGATAAGTTCTGCATCTGCCAGAGAAGTATTTATCTCCTTCCGGATCATCACTGTTTGCAAGACCCTTAACACGGAGTAATGCTTTACCGACAAACAGATCCGTTTCAAATTCAAAGGGTATTCCTACGGGATATGCCTTCATAGTACAAGTATCGATCAAAGTATATTAGATTCGAGATCACACAAAGATATCATCAAATCTATGCACATACCTCGTCACCAAAATCACGAGGCGAACGGTCATCGCGTGTAGTTTTCCCACTTATACGTAGTAGCACTGATCTATTAGGCAATTCCGTAGATGCGGCGGTGGTGGATGATGAGAATGATGCTGTCTTTTGCTTCTTGTTGAAAGTATCCACACCAACTGCTAGCTCTTCATCATCGTCATCATCAATCGGTGTGAGTGGCGGTGTTACTGTACCTGAAGATGGCATGAAACCAGATCCCAACGATACACTACGTAGAAGAGTAGTACTCATCTTTTTACTGTCGTTAGTTGTAGTTGCATCGTCATCTTTAAATGACTTTGCCTTCTTCGACCTTAATTTTGTTGATGATAGGATAGGAGTGAAACCCATGATATTTACTGCAGTGTCTATTATGCTTTAAATGGTTGATGGCAGCTACTACCGACTGATAGGCAGCGTTGACCCATCAACCCTCGTCATCGTGCTCACCCCATGTCATCGACTACAACTCACATAGCGTTGGGCCTTTGCATTACATCGAAGACCACATCGAGCACCAAAAGTCGTGAGTGAGAAAAGGATACCAGGCAAATGCTTATAGTAAACTTACCACCGAGCTCTACCACTTATATCACTTATCAATATTAACAACCATAGGTACCATAGTACATTAAAGAGGGTGACTCTCTAATAAGTAGGCAGTGTGTATATGCTACGAAGATGACTCTAACTGTATGTGTCGGTGCCAGTGGTAGCGGTGAGTGATTGCAATCATTGCAATTGTCTATTGTCTATTGTAATTTATTTTTATTTATGCCTAAACTAAACTAATATACTCATCAATCTTATCACCTCTCGATATACTACAGGGAAGACGACATTCCTCAACGATGGTAAGTGCTCTTGTAAATATATTGTAGATTGTAGATGAATGATTTGGTGTGTTCAGACTAACTCATACATAAAACATAATCTTTTACCTTTTAGTACACAAATTTCACAAATGTACATATATCCGTCAATATCACAATCTAAGACCGTTTATTAAAGTAACATCAATACCCGAATTCGATCCGACAAAGTTACCATATTGGGATATCTACATTAAGGAAAAGAAGGCCAAGTCGATAATAGTTGGTGGAACGATTGCCGGACAGTTCATGTCAGGCTTATCGGGTGGTCAAAGGAAGATACTTCTATTTGAACTGATATGCCAACGTGTTGCCAATCAGGAGAATCTTCTTATTGTGCTAGATGAGCCATTTTCTGGAGTTACCGATGACTTTATGCCATACATTATTGAGCGTCTAAATCAGTTGAGAATTGAGAATAACATCTTGTTGGTAACGAATGATCATGTAGATGCACTTAAGAAGTTAGCAGATAATACCATCACAGTAAGTGCCATTGACCGAAGCACGGTGAGTGTCAATAGAAAGGAAGGTATTGATAGAGAATTAGCATTACTTGCAATGAGTATTGGGGACGAGTATAGTAGAAATGATCGACGAAGTCAAGATATAAAATTCTTTGTGAATGTAGAGTTATCAAAATACGGAGGTTTGTGGCATAGTCTTGCTCTTTGCATATTCGGATTTAGTTTGTTCCTCGCTACATACTGGGATTCTCGACCTGGTAGTGAACCGTTTGTTCTTGTCTCATCGGGATTGGTGGGGTTCTTTAGTCTGTTACCGTTGGGATTATCAATCGTTGACTGGAGAGTATATATGCTGGAAGAAGCAGAAGCACTCCTTCATTCATCAAGCTCCATGAACAAGACACTAAAGTTTGTCGAGGCGGTAGTTGTTCTATTAGGAGTAGCTACCATTCAATTTTGGGTGATTGATGCAGTAATCGGTACATTGACAAGTCCAGAGTTCTTCTTTGGCATGGCATTCGATTTCTTTTCGTATTTGATTCCTTTAACTCTACTTGGATTATATACGAGTTTAACCATGGAAGAGACGTTAGTGGTGGGTTTGGTGCCCTTCTTGTTAATGATATTCTTCTCCACAACATTCAGTCCTGGCGCTGGAATTGAAGGGCTCAAAGACTTGAGATATCTATTCTCAAGATTTTACATGTGGTGTATGCTTCCTAGATACGGAGAGTTTATGGAAGGATGTCCTGCGGATAATAACTTGCTATACCTGATTCTCACTTCCCTCATCACACCGTACTTGTTTTCGATCTATGCGGTCATTCGTGAGGTATACCGAACACTACGAAGTGTAAAGGATAAGAAAAGTCGACTTGAAGTTATCCAATCAGCAGCATATGCTGACTTACAACTTGAACTGTTTGGGGAAAAGAACTTGATGAATCTCAAACATCAGATCAGTGGAAGCGATGATTACGACCTCAAGTCATGTGAACCTTGGCCTTAGAACTATTAGTCACAATCAAAGACAAAGCATAAGTGTAAACTAGAGTATTGTATTGCAATATGTATATAAGTTTGTCTTACTAACAAGTCTCTTCACATCATTCTCCTCACAAGTAGTGTTTGTAAATGTATACCTGGGTTTGCCACACACAGAATACCTCACTTCCCATGCTTTTTCTCTGCGAGTATGCCCTTCCATATCAAGACAGGTATCTTTTTTGCAATATCTTTTGCAGAGTGGTTAGTGGTGAGATGCTGTGCCTCAGAATTATGTAGCAAATAATCGGTCTTTACCAAGTATAATTGGAGGTGTAACTAGTTGGTATGTTTTTGTTGCGATGATTCATCGGCCTCAATTGTTGATATCTTGTGCACATAATATTGTAATAAAAGTATCTTACTAAGTTTACCTTACCAAAAAATCCATCTACTGCAACTAGTTATATCCTACATTAACAACAACAAGAAGAAGAAGTTACATCGTATAGCACTTAACAAAGATATAATAAAGATGGTAGATATATCGCTTCAACAAATATTAACGGGAACTCGTCTGAATGTTATATCACAGCATCTAATAGATATTGCCTTCAATCCTAATTCTACCGCATATGAACTCTTTCAAGTAGTAGTATTCTTTGCAATCATATGGTTTATTATCTTTTATATATTGAAGGCAATTATCCGACCTTTAGGTAAGCAGAAGTTAATTGTGTACAATGGTGGGTTGATCTTGGCATTCTGTGTTCTGATACTGAAGCCAGTGATGAATGTATACTCACTTGGCCGTGGATTGAGTTTACTTGTGCATATGATCTGGTTTTGCAATTCCACTAACCCCCTACCCCCCTCTCTTCTTGGATATACTTGTGACCATTGTGTGGAATTAACTTCTGATTCCCTTAGTACATAATAAACCATGGTTATTAACAGCAATTGAAAGAGATTATGATAGGGCTGGCAAGAAGATGTTAGCGGAATTAAAGATATCAATGGATAAGGCTGCATTCATATCATGGGCAATGAATGATTGGCCTCGCATGCAAGCCATCTATATACAACATTTAGTGGGTAGTCTGTTTTGTATACCTTCTCTTTTAGGGATTGAAGACCCATCAGTTGCATCTTCATTAGCAATTTGTGGTGTATTAAGTGAGATGGGGTGGGAAATGCAAGATGCAGCGGAGATGTTGTTCGTTCGAGCATTCTACGAGAATGGAAAGACCTTATGGCCTGATTCAATTGTCGTTATCTTTCTTGTCCACCATTCATTGGCGAGTATCATTGGCGTACCGATGATTCTCCATTATCGGGATAATAGATCGTTTCATTGGCTATGTGTAAGTTTGATGTGTTGTTTTTGTTCCTTTCTATATAGTCTTATCTTACACCTACTTTGGCACAATCGAATATCAGTTCAATCTGCAATTTGCAGCGGCAGTAGCTCTGGCGGTCGGGGAGTATACAAAGTTACTTGATCTAAGCAATCCAAAAAAACTTAAACAGTTCAAAAGGCTGAACTTCTTTGCACTCGTTACAATGGTTTGGAAAGTCCGCGTTTGTGCTGTTTTATCATGTGATTTGGTGTGTTTGTATGAAGTCTCGTCGAGTTGACAGCTTTATTTGACCTTACTTCGCCTTTATTGATAGTCCTTGCAAGAAATTTGTACTAACATATCTTAATGTCTTCTCTTTCATCATCATAAATCGTGATAACGCGCAACTTCTAGGACTCGAGCAATCCACTGGGTATATTTGTGCTTTGATCTTTATTACACTTGGTATCTTGAAAAGGCTTGGAGCTTCCTTATTGTTGGTGGGTTACTATCAATGCTTTTTACAATGTTTAGTTATGCATGTTGTATCAAACCGTATTATAAAAAGTGGAAGAAGTTCTTGAACGTGTCTGCAGAGCATGAACAGTTATCAGAGGACGCGTCTCCTGCAATGAAACGAGCATCTGTATTGAAATTGGATGACGCGGTCGCTGAATTGCTATCCAGTGACGGAGGAATGTCGGAGCTTGTTGAATTGGTTGAGCCAATATTCGTCAAAAGGCGTAGGTCAAGAAGGCAATCAATGCCCGTACCATCCAGAAAAAGAGGTTCATTAATGCTTCAGCATTCAAAGTCATTTGGAGGAGACGCCATTAAGAAGGATTTGTAGTTGTGAGATGAGAGTTATATCATGAATTTGATCAATGTTTATAAACTTAAAGATAAATGTCGGGAAATTACATGTACGGCTCTAATCTTCACTATTGTTATTCTACATTTACTTTTAAGCCCCCTCTTGTCCGAACTGTGTCGTCCATTTAGTATATTCTTCCAACTCATCTTCTGAAACAGTTGAATGGGAATGTCTGAGTACATTCTCAAAGTCTTTGACTGAAATATCAGGTGCCTTTAATTTGTCCGGCGGTACATCCCACAATTGCATTCTTTGTGCACCACATTTCTTACATGTATAATCCTTGTTTGGTTTATCAGTTGATAGCTTCATTGGGCAGTATGGACAATTGGGATATTCTTCACATGGCATGAGAAATTCACCAACCGGCTTGAATTGTTTCGCTTGTTGACATCGTCTTAATGGTTCCATAAGAGCCTCCTTTACCAATACAGTAATGTCTGATCCCGACGCACCCTCAGTTAATCTTCCCAGTGTATCAAAATCTTGATCACTCAGGTCGTTTGGAGTATCGCCAAGGTGTATCTTTACCATTATTGTTCGTGCCTCTGCCTCGGGTAATGGAATGTATACACGTTTCTCAAATCGTCGTCGGATGGCTGCATCTAATTCCCAAGGTACATTCGTTGCGCCTAATACTAAAACATCTCCTTCCTTCTTACCCACACCATCCATTTGTACTAGGAACTCTGTCTTAACTCTTCGTGCTGAATCACTTTCTCCTTCACTTCGACTACCACATAATGAGTCTACCTCATCAATAAAGATGATTGCTCTATTACCCGGTGATTCTCTTGCCATTTCAAACAGATTTCTAACTAAACGTTCAGATTCACCCTGCCATTTCGATATCAGATCAGCCGATGATACGGAAAAGAATGTCGAGTCTGCTTCAGTCGCCACAGCTTTTGCCAAGTATGATTTACCAGTGCCTGGTGGACCATATAACTATTGATTGATATGATTGTCAGTTTAAAAAAAGAACATACCAAACTGGCAAAGTACTACAAACAACTTACCAATATACCTTTAAAAGGACGTCTCTTTCCAGTGAACAATTGTGGAAATCTAGTTGGCAATATAACAGTCTCCTTCAAACTTTCTTTAGCGGCTGTTAAACCAGCAACATCATCCCACTTTACATTCGGTTTTTCTGTAACAACAGCACCACTTAATGCACCTCGTAACTTTTGTTTCTCGGCATCGGCATCATCCTCTCCTGCGCCTTTTGGTTTAGTACCAGCGCCACCGGCTCCTCCTCCGCCACCGCCGGATGATCCACCCTGCTTATTAACCTCGGCTTGTTTATTTAGATAGTCACGTAACTCCTC
>Ga0214480_100129_pt1 | contig 33376 bp, 29 predicted proteins | sample M1_20Mar14CPVII9_3_FD_165042 | JGI IMG/M metagenome (GOLD analysis project Ga0214480, IMG submission 165042) | Marine eukaryotic communities from Monterey Bay, California, United States - M1_20Mar14CPVII9sort6BwellE17 | ecosystem: Environmental > Aquatic > Marine > Unclassified | place: USA... | reverse complement strand
GCCGCCCTGGGAGATAAAATGGTTGAGTGTGCGTGGGGGGAGAAGAGGGAAGTGTGAGAAAATTTAGCGATAAAACGAATAGTTGTGTTTGCAATTTGCAAGTACCTTATGCTTGTGTGTTGATGGTTATTAGATTCCTTTGCGGCCTCCCTTGCTATTCCATATAAAGAAGAGATCGACTGCCGTTATTATTATTCTCGATAAGTATCTATTACTGATATACATCGGTGGTTGCGTCTTTGGAACTATCAACAAATTTAATAGACTTTTGCAAAAAAAAAATACAAAGATCAAAAGTAGCTGAGGAAAATTGAAATATCGATTGGTATGCAATACGCTTGAGTTGGACACTGTCAATATACCAAATTCATCAGTTTTCAACGCTCTTTCCATTGATATAGTTTTGGGCCGCGGAGATTGATTATATGAATCAAGAAGAAAGGATACGCTATACGGTATCCTTATACATCAATAATCAATAATGAGTGGTGATAATAAATGCTACTCTTGCAACCAGCAACTCTATCTCCATGATCACGTTATATTAAAACCATGTAAATGTATTATATGTCCAAAGTGTCTACTATCCGCTCATGCAGCTCGAGGCACAGCTCTTTTATCGTGTGGTAAATGTGGCACAAATGTTAATGCACATCAATTTGGTGGTGGGGATATTGTATCATATGCTGGAGGTAATGCTAATGCTTTGGACAATGAAGATATTTATGCAACTGCTGCTGCCGCTATTGCTAATAATGCTACTGTGGTGGGGGGAGCGTCCAATGAAGAGCAACAGCAAACACAAACATCAACATCTACCAATCAAGAAGAACAAACATCAACTAAAACAACATCAAATAAGAAACCACGAAAGAGATATCCCCGTCCAAAATGTAAAGAAGAAGGGTGTAACAACTACGTACAAAGTCAAGGAGTATGTATCCGTCATGGAGCACCAAAGTATAACAAGAAATGTAGTCATCCGGGAAAGTCCGAAACTTCTCAATGATTTGGCTATTCATTTGATTGCTTTTGTAACCCACTAGTACTAACATATGTTACAATTATCTCTCTTTCTTCTTTGTAAAGGATGCACATTCTTTGTTCGAAATAATGGTGTTTGTGTAACACACGGTGCAAAGGTGTCCTATGTACGAAAGAGGGATCCAAATGCTAGTATATACTGCAGTATCGAGGGGTGTAAGACCCGTGCTAAAAGGAAGGGAGGGACATGTCAAAAACATGATCCAAATAAACCTCCCGATAAGAGGAAGAAAGCACGAAAGACTCCAGGAGTTGTTCATTATCCCATCATTATACCAATTAAGGTATCTGCGGCGGTAAACTTGGTTTAGGTGTCAAATTCTATAGTAACCAACAAGGGGCTGTGATTACAACTATTCATGACGCGTGCTCATTCAAAGATCAAATTAATATTGGTGACCGTATCGTAAATATTAATGGAAGTCATGCGGTAACAACAAAGTTGGAGGATTTATCTATTGGTATGAATGATCCAAGTCGAATTATTGGTATTGTTAAAGGTTATGATGCGTAGAGAATGATGTGAAGTGTCTTTTTTAAAACTAAAACTGTTTGTCTATCTATTATATCGTTTGTCTATCTATCATAATGAAACTATAGAAATGAAGTTTTGTCAAATTAAGTACATGATAACTAGAATTTTATCCTGAAGATATGTTTCCCCTTTTCTCATAAGATTATATCCAATGTCGCCGCTTTGTCCCTCATATCGCTCTTCATATCATCCTGTGCCTTTTGATAGCCACGTAAAGTCTTAGCATATTCATCTTTTGTAACAATGCCTCTCAGTCTCATAAGCCCGTCCTTAAACTCGAAAGCCTTTTTAATCACATCAAGACACCCCTTGTCTCCAGCCCTTGCTGCAATTGTGTAATGCTTGAATGCTCGATGATCATTACCGGCCTGTCCTTCTATGCTACCAAGAAGTCTCCTTGATTGTACTTTCCATTCATAGAGATTCATAGCTGCTAATTCCCAGTAATATTTAGCCTTCTTCATATCAATATCCACTCCATTCCCATGCTCATGTACAACACCCAAGTTGTAATATCCTTCAGCACATCCATGCTCCCCCGCTTTTAACCATAACTCACGAGCCTTTTGGTAATCTTGTGGCATACCATTCATTCCTCGTATATAATACCCTGAAAAGTAATTAAAAGCTTCGGCGTTACCCTTATCCATCAAGTTCTTTGTTCTTTCTATTTCCTCTTCGTCTGAGCTTGCTGGAGGAGTCCGACAAAAAGCACATAAATCTTTTCCTTCACTCATCTTCATGGCATACTCACAACCAATGCAGATACGCTTCCCACAACATGAATGGATAGTCGATTCGTCCGCATCCAGTGGTAGAGTTAACAAGCAGATTGGACACTCCTTACACTCTACTACTGACTTAAATAAAGCTTCGTCATGCAGCTCGGCTACTCGTTTTTCACATGCCTTTTTATGCTTCTTTCTATGCTTCTTTTTACAGGCGGCATTGCAATACTTTACCATCTTACATTTGTTACATGTGTTCATATCATCACTATTACCCTCTTTACCACATGCAGCGCACGTTGACATATCCGATACACCCATACTGTCGATACCCTCGGTAATATCATCGACATTATTTTGCCCACATGATATGCACTCTTCTTTGTTTGATGTTATTTCCTCACTATCACCACCACGCTGATCATTATTACCATCAATTGTACTCATATTTTATATATAGCAATCCCAAATATATCAAACTGATCTATTTCGTATGTTCTGCTTAGTAACTTCAGGTAACTTCTATTCTAACTTCATTAAATTTTGTGCATATATAATGTGTTCTTTTTTATTGAGATGATTTACTTAGTACTTGTGAATTTCTCGGCCGTAAGATAACAACAATAAAACCACCACAAACTTCTCAACACGACAACGATGTATAATATTCCTATCAATGTTTAATTGCCGATCTACATAACAGCAGTAGCTGTAGACCGATTACCGATTTCTAACAGCGGTATCCTTGGTATCCTTTTATGAGAGTAGGGCTCACTTGGGTAGTGTAACCGAGGTTCAAAAGCAATAGCCAGGCTGCGTCATATATACACGCCCATAAAGTTATTTAGTAGTGTCTACTTTCTTGTGCTTCGACATAAGCAAGTGACAAACCATGAGTACCATGTGCATAATGACCTGCAAAATTGTTGGTTGCACATACATTACCCTTATCCATTAGTTTGTTTAATCGTTTGATATGCTCTTCATCAGATTTTGATGATGGTATCCTACAATATGGACAAATGCAGTCTTCTCTGTTTTTAGCATTAGTAGATGCTAGACTAATCGCCAGTGCATAAATGCAACCAATACAAACTTGTTTCCCACAACAATTTTGAAATTGTATATGATTTGCATCGATTGGCAGAGGTAACATACAGATTGGACACTCTTGGGCTCTACTTCTTTGAATAACTTTTCATCATATAACTCGGCTGCACGTTTCTTACAGACAATATCTCATACAAGAAAATTTATCAAGTAAAAAAGAGTGTAATCATATACACAAACAACTTTGTAAAAAGAACATATCAACTATGCAACAAAATATGGTGTAGATGAAGAGGAATATCCAAAGATTAAAGAAACTAATGGCTAAAGGTAATGGTGACGCATTTGATATAATGAGCTGGCAGCTATGAATGGGAGTATAACAGCGAGGAACAATCTTGGGTGCACAGAGGGAAAGGCTGGCAATATGGACAGAGCAATGAAGCACTTTATACTTGCAGCAAGGGTTGGTCATGAGAGATCTTTGAATAATGTTAAGATAGGATTTAGGAGTGGGGTGGTTACAAAAGATGTATATGCAAGTACTCTACGGTATCAACAGATTCAAGATGAAATGAAGAGTGATGAGAGGGATAAAGCTGCTGAAGTATACGGGCCGTGAGTGGCATAAAGAGACGAGAGTGATATAAGGGGAAACATAGATAGATAACATAAAAGCACATCTGTTAAAAGTCAATGTTTCACTAGTTTTACATGAGGATAACCTATCTATCAAACTAATCCCAATAATATACAACATACATCAACAACAACTCTCTCTCTCTCTACTTGCTTCCACCCTGTCGCTGTAACTGTTGTTGCAACATTAACATAGTTTGATTACGTTGTTCTAATAAATATTGCATTCTCTGCTTGTGCCGACGCATTAGTTCATTGTATGCATATAGTTGGATCTGATTATGTTGTTCTTGTAGTGTTGTATCTCTAGCATCATAGGATGAGGATGAGGAGGATACCATGCTCGTATCTTCTTCACTGTTGACACTTGAGCATTCTGATGCCGATACTGGATATGGAGAGGTTACTCCTCTATCAGCTCGAGATCTCTTCTTTGTATCGTATGCTTGGGATTGCTGACGGACGGAAGCCTTCTTAGACGGTGGCAGCATGACAGAGTTGATAGACGAAAGTAATAGTCTTGATTGATCTGATGCTACATTGGCCTTACTCAATCTATCGGTCATCATCTTTTGGTATAAACTGCTGACCGAAGGGATAGCATTAGTATTGTTATCTTTGCATACAACATGGGCAGTTTTGGGAGGAGGCATTATTACAGGTTGTGCAGACGCCGCAGATCCTCGGCGAAGTAGGGATGGGGCAGATGACGACGATGTGTCCATGTCCTTGTCAGTATGAGATACTCTCCTGGCAGCCCTGGTTAATGTTGCAGCGGATAGAAGCATATCAATGCCAGCAGCTGAAGACTGTGGTGCGTTAGATATGCATTCTATCTTCGACGATGACCGCTGTTGTTGTTGCAAATTCCAATCGGCGTTAGAATTGGAACTCAACTCGAGATGGAGACGACGCTTCTTCATTGGTAGGCCCATAGTTGTTATTGTATGATTGCTTTGTTTTGCAACTATAGCATTTATGACTGCTTCATTGCTATTATTGATGCACGCTGGCTACTTAAAGCAACACCTCCGCTATTTTCAGGAACGGCCTTGATTGAGACATAGAATCGGGGTTCGTAAGTAGATAGATAGAACTAATTCGAAGCGTATACTTAGGACAGAATCGAGGGGTTCGTAAGATGTGTATCTTTCTAGAACTAATTAGAAGCGTCATCAGGACTATTGTCCTAAGAACCCAAATTATATGTTGTTCTATTTTGCAGACAGTAGTGATGTTTTTGACCGTACCTGGCCAGATACATGAGAACCATGCTTTAGATGCGACAGCTCAGGTAGGCAGTTTTAGCTTACAAACAGATGGCAATCAATTGCTTGTTTCAGAGACAGAACAAATCCTAGTTTTCACGCATAATAAATAACAATACATCTACTCTACTGCTGCTATACTACTACCGCCTTGCAATAATGACCAACTATTCAACATCTACAGACGTTATCCGTGTTCTCGTCGTTCCCACAATCATGCACAAACCACAACAAGAACAAGAGATTGATATAAAAAAGATGAGTGCAAACGATCTCGATACACTCAGAAGAAAAGATCCTTTCCTATATCATAGTATACCCCAAGTCCAAGTGAATAAGGCAACGCTATCTGTTAAGACGGTTGATCATTCGAAAGTGCTGAAGGATACTGCTACAAGTGCAACATCATCGTCATCATTATCCTCATCAGATGATGCGTCGTCGTCATCGTCATCTTCGTCATGCAGTACTAATACTATGATGGTATCAAGAAAAACAAGAATAACCACAGAAGTTGCTCCCTCAATGCTGCTAGATGAGCTAATATACGATGGAGGACTAGATACTTCTACTTCGTCTACCGAAGATGACAGTAGTAGTGAAGAGTGTTGTTCTTCTTCTATTGCAATTCTAGATGAGTTAATGGATAGTGTTCGAGATTATAACTTTCCTAGTCATTATACTGAAGAACATCTCGGACAGCAGCAGTAGTAACTAGTTGGGTGATTAGCCCCTGGGTATATCAATTGATAATGAAATAAAGAAGAGAGATATGAGACAGTGCCGCTAATATTTATATGTGGGCATACAATATGTAAATATTAGAAGAAGAAACAGATGATACAGACGACTTATTAACTTACTGTGGCAATCTAATTAATAATACGTTAATCGATATTGATATTGATGCTAGCTACTAATATGACAATGACTGTTTCTAATCGACCTGTATACTTCAGCGGCTTCATCTATTAGATCATTGTTTAAATCCTACATCTTTACATCCTATTCCTATCTGCCTCGATTTAGAGCTCTGTAAAAAGCTTCAGCTTTGTCCCTCTCCTCACTCTTCATTTCCTTTTGACGCTCGTGATATGCCCTCAATACATTTGCATATTCATCTTTTGTAACCACCCCACTCCTAAATCCCATCTTGACTGCAGCCAAAGATTTCTCGTGTCCACCTCTTGCTGCAAGTATAAAGTGTTTAATACCTCGATGATCATTGCCATCCCGTACCTCCCTACAACCGAGATGAAACCTTGCTTTTACAACCCCACCCATTGCTGCAAGTTCGCAGTAGTACATAGCCTTCTTCTTATCCACTTCAACTCCTCTCCCAAAGTCATATGAGTGGCCCAAGCTGTGATATCCTTTTGCACTTCCCAGCTCTCCTGCCTTAAGATTTAATTCACTTGCCTTTTGATAATCTTGTGGCAATCCACATTTTCCTTGTGAATATAACCCTCCAAGATAATTGAATGCATCTGCATTCCCTTTTTCCATTAGTTTCTTCACTCGTTTGATTACATCTTCATTGGATATGACTGGGGGTGTCCGACAGAATGCGCATAAATCTTTTCCTCCTTCACTCTCTATCATTGCATAAATACAACCAATGCATATAACTTTTCCACAACATGACATGAAAGTTTCTGTCTTTTCTCTTCCCGATAAAGGTAGAAAACAGATAGGGCATTCATCTGGTTCAACGTCTTTGAATAACTGTTCGTCGTATAGTTCTGCCACTCGTTTTTCACATGCCTTCTTATGTTTTGATCGATGTTTCTTTTTGCATGCCGCATTGCAATACGTCACTGATTTACATTTGTTGCACATGTTTAGATTAGTACCTTGCTTGCCACAAGCGGCACATAAAGATGTATTATCAAGTACAGCCACATTGTTTATACCCTTGGTAATGCAATCGACAATATTTTGCTCACATGATGACTCGTTTTTGTTTATTATTTCCCCACTATTACTACCATGGTCGCCACCACCACCACAGAGCTGATCCCTATCAACATTCTCTCCGGTATTACTACTCATATTTCTATTCTATCTAATATCAATTAATGTGTGCACATTCATAGCATGGGCAATGGGCAATTCATAGGTATCACTTCTTGTGTACCCCCCTGATTGTTGATGGCTGGGTCGGGCGAGAAAAAGAAAAGGATACCGAGAATAGATACCCGAGAATTGAGAATCTAGCCTTGAAACCCATACTCCCTATTGATCACCATCTCTGAGAATGTATATAGAGCTACGTAATAGTTTAGAAAAAGAGCAGTAGTAGCCACAATTTTGTTAGTAATAGTCAGTAATCAATTTGATTAGTACTACACGTCATTATAATAAAGAAATGAGAAAGTAAAGAACATCAAGGTGTTGATATAAATCTGCCACGCAAGGCCACGCTGCACTAAACGCACAGCAAAACAACCAACTCACAAGATCGACATGAAACAGCTCCTACTCCTCTCATAATTATTGCACGCAATAGAGCTCATAAATTGCAATAGACGATCAATCAAACATCTCTCTCAACCAAACCATCAATCATCAATCATCATGACTTCCTTATCAACAATTGCCTATCAAATGCAAGTCCTATCAATGGCAAACAATTGCAACAACAGTCTACCACCCCCACCCGAATCTCTCAACTCTTCATTCACCACAACATCATCTGAGGAGACATACCCATTCGAACTAGACTGTACTGGATTCATCGATAATACATCATTATCATCATCGTCGTACAATTCCATGATGCAATCACAGCAATCTCAAGCATCATCGTCACTATCACAGGCCTCTCATCAGAGCAGTATGAAGCGATCACACTGTCATACTAATCTATCATCGCTTGGGAGCAGTGTATCATCTGCTGACTTGGGTGTGATGTCATTATCGAATACACGAAGAATGTCATCGCCTAATGATGGATGGGGATACTTTGCTGATACTACCGCACGATGAATATGATGTGCTGCTGCTCAGCAAGATCGAGAGGAACCTTCTCCGGTATGCATGCTGTGATGAGTGGAACTCTCCCGCATGATATGCATCGAGTGCCCCCTGCAAGCCGTCAAGAGCTATCGATCCTCAAGAGACCATGTGCTATCATCTCCGCCGTATGCGATGCAATGGTATCTCCTCATACGCCCGTCGAGGCGGCGTTGTTCAAGAGAACATATGATGTTGTACATATCTTATGTCCTGGGGTAGTTGTCGTATGAAAGACATACCCCGTAGGAGAAGAGTTTGTATTGTCTTACTCTCTCCTATGCGAGATATATCTTCACTAGACTCGGGAACAAGGAATAAATACTGCCCGGAGTAGTAGTTGTCATGTTAAGACATTGCTTAGAAGATATACTAGAGTTATATAGATTATTAAAACCAAGTAAATTGAACAATATCTATATACATATATGAAATTGTGTCTTAATCACATATGATTAGATTATAATAGACGTATGATATTTCATCCATAAAAGAGCCGGTATCTCTCACAATCTAATTATGGTCGATACAGAAGAGACACACTCAACTAGAAGTAAGGTCAAGAAATCAGTATCCATATACTTTCTAACTTATACTAGTTCTCTATGTCAAGTTTGTCGGTAGAGGATACATATCGGTCCACTCAAACCAGTCTACTCAAATTCCTCCTCGTCCTTGGCGATACTGTTGTTGTTGTTGGTGTTGTTCTTGTAATATCATTAACATGTGTAATGTTCTCTGATGCTGCTGAAACTTCCTCCGTTGTAGTTCACGCAAGATATCTAGCTGATGGGAGAGTTCTATATTGCTCATAAGGGATGCATCTCGAACAACTCGAGGGGTGGTATCACGAATACTGCTTCGGAAAGGTACATAATCTTGAACACCTCGAGGGCTGGTATTATCCTCGACAGCAAAATGAGTATTACTGCTTCGGAAGTAGGGTACATCTTGAGGAACGGGTGGTTGAGGAGGTGTTAAAGGCCTTGTACGAATACTGCTTCGAGAGGGTGGCACATCTCGAACAACAGCTTGAGCTTGAGGAACATCGATATCAACGACATCTCTCTTGAGTCGCTTTTCATTCTCCCGTTTTACAATCAATGAATCAATCTCATTCCGTGCCTTGGTCCACCTAGATCTACTCTTACACACCATCAAAGGTAGTAGACTAGGATCATCTCTACGAAAGTTATCATGCTCAAACACATACTCTCCCTTTATTTGATCAACTAGTCCTCGGACTGAACGGAAGCCCCATCGATTCAACTTACGAACGAAACTACGGAAGACTGTAATTCGTGGAAAGTACTTTGGTAGTATCAAGGATGTGAACTTTGATTCATCAAGAATTGCAAATGCTCTGCCATTGGGTATCCAACTCACAATCGATACAAATTCGGGATTGGATAGCATGTCTAGAAGAGCATTCGGAAACCTCTGCTTGTGAGTCCATTTACTACCAGAGACTGTTGCAGTTGGTTTGGGTACTGTTGAGGAAGATGATAATGTTTTATTCTGTTCAAATGTGTTGTCATCGGGTAGAGGAGGGGTAGAGGGCAGCAATAGAGGACCTTCTTTGGCTTTGGAGTTGTTGGATACTATCGACGAAGACGAGGATACTAATACTTGTCTTGGCACTGAACTCTTACTCTTGGTATCAGCTGCAATACAGAGGATGTCTAGGCCACTCATCGAGTTGGTTGTTCTGCTGCTACTACTGCTGTTGTTGTTCTCGATAATAGTTGGCATAGGCCGCTCGAGGAGTGATCGACCAATTGCAACTGCCTCATGATTTGGACTTGGATGAAGTAGATTGGAGTTTATGTTGGTTGGGTTAGGGGCGGCAACTGATGCCATTCGTTGCTTGACTGGGAAGCCCATGCTATGATATATGTTGTTGATAGTATTGTTGCAGTGTTATTATGCCTCTTCTTATATGAATGAAGTAGCCCCAAAGTTCACGAGCCCGCAGCATTCAAGATAAAATCTTCCCATACGATGATAGGCATTCTTATAAGTACTAATTCCTACGTACAAATTAGAATGACTTTTACTGACTCTTTCTCTTGGTGCGAGCTCCTTAGAAGTACTCGAGGTACTCTGTATGAGGTGGCCAATCTATTTGTTGTATCGCACTATCCTATCTTAGTCCAGGCTATTTGTTTTGCGTCTTTATTATCTTGAGACATATACGGGTTCGTATGAGACGTGGCAGGCGGGGTTCGTATGAGGTGGCTGGAGACAGCTAGAATTAAACACTTACAGACTCACAAACATAACTCAAACCTCTTAGACTCATACCCTGTATATCCTCTCTCCCCGTGTATCAACTCCCCTATACATATTTATGTGTACCTCTCTTGCATTATATTCAAGAATCCTCATTTCTTGTCTTTATAATCTCTCCCCCCATGCCTCCCCTTTAGTAATACCAAGTATACGAATTGGCTCATTCATCCCAACAGAAAGATCGATGAGACTGTTCACAGCATGATATCCATTAATCATAACTATACGATCACCAACTTTCACTTGATTTTTAAATGCACAGTTTTCATAAATGGCAGTAATGACTGCTCCTGCACTACCATCATTCACAAACTTAACAGCCAACCCTAACTTCCCTGCAGGTGCCTGTACATAATATGCATCACCATTAACTACTTTTACAAGAGTTGCCTTCTTCTCTGCATCTTCTTTTGCCTTCCTTTCCTCTTCCTTCTTTTCCTTCTTTGTCTTTTTCTTTTTCTTCTTCTTATCATCACCATATAATTCTCTCCACTTGCTAATTTCAACTTTATATTCTTCCAATTCTTGTTTGGCAAGTTTGGTAACAAACTCTTTAATTCCATCCTCGTCATTACTAGTATCCAATGCCTTCCATTGTTCAATAATAGTTTTTGATAATTCTAGAAAAGAGAATCCATGTGACACTTTACGATGTGCACGTTTACGTCGCTTACCGGGTGCGTAATACCAATCATGTGATAGTTTAATATCTTTATATTTGGTGGGTAATGTTCCTTTGTAGTATTCGGTTGGTGCTTGATCTGAAGTTTTGCTTCGTCGGTTGGCTTTTGCGGGGGAGTCCTTCTTCTCTTCCTCTTCTTTTTTATCAGTATCAGCAGCATCAGCCGCAGTAGAATTATCGGTAGTTTGGACGAGATATTCACGTTCAAGTTGGAAGAAGATATGATACGCCGTTAATGGTCTCATTGGCTTGGGTGGTACATTGGGAATTGACGCCAATGTAGGCTCAGTTATTTTGCGTTTGACACCCTTTTGTTGTTTCTTTCCTCCTTCCTGAACTCCTCCTCGCATTATCCCAATAATACGTACCGGTTCATTAATACCAATAGATAAATCTTCAAACTTATTAACTTTATGATATCCATTAATTGTTACTATCCGATCACCAACATTAATTTGATGTTTAAAGGTACAACTTTCGTATATTGCTGTTATTACTGCTCCCTCTTGATTTGGGAAGAAGTTTACTTTAAGGTTGAGTTTACCTGCTGGTGCCTTGATATATAATACAGCTGACGAATTATTACTATTTGAATTGTATGTATTGTTCATCATATTAATTTGTTTGAGTTGGTCTAATTCTTGATTCATAACATTTTGTTGCAACTGATGATACTGCTGTTGGATTAGATTTGCTTGATTCATATTGTCGTCGTCGGTATCTTTACCTATTGCATTAAATATAGAACTAATATCGCCCCGAAACCGATATGAGCTGAAAGATCGTTAAAAACTGATTTGGGTACACGGAATGTATATGATTGCAAATGCCAGTCGATATTTTTTCAATGGATCAATACGCTGAGTTTTTTTCTCAATGAGTTGAGACAGATGTAATATGATTTTTTGTTGACGCCTACCGCCGATATTGATTCTACCTGTACTACTATTCTATTCTACTGGTCAATAAGTTATACCCTTTGCTATGAGGTTAGATAGGTCAGAGAGTCCATGATCTCTACTCAACGCTCTAGATACCGTTAAATCGCCAGAATTTGAAGTAATGCCGAGCAACCTGATACTGATATGATCGAGTAGATATGTGGTGGAGTTGTTGACCTCATAAAAGCAAAGGTATATCTCTTTCTTCTTCTAGAGTATATCTCTGATATTGTTGTGCTGCTAGGTATTTCGTCAGCAGCTACAAAGACTCGCATATTATATCCAAAATTGGATACATCATCACATCAAATTTGAGTGTATGTAATATTGAGTGGTTACATGGAAGTTGTGTTCATTAGATTGATCTTCAACCTATTCTATCAATTGTTATTGTAACAGTATATATTGAAAGGCGAGTATAGTATATTACGGCGTATTGAAATAAGGGGGGCACATAAAAGACAAAAAAGTTGAACACATCATATGCACAAAAAATAATACCATGGAATCTACAACTACAACTATCGAAACGTGTGCCAATTGTGGTAAGGAAGGTGGGGATAGTTTAAAAGCATGCACGGCATGTTTTATGGTTAAATATTGCAATAGAGATTGTCAGATATCACACCGTAAACAACACAAGAAGGAATGTAAAAAACGTGCTTCTGAATTGTATGATGAAAAGTTATTTGCCGATCCTCCGCCTCGGGAAGAGTGTCCAATCTGTATGATAACCCTGACGTTAAATCGTGATCAAGAAACTTTCAAATCTTGCTGTGGGAAGACTATCTGCAATGGCTGCATTTATGCGATGGCAATGAGTGAAGGAGGAGCAGATTTATGTGCATTCTGCAGAACTCCTAGGGCAGCTAATAGCGAAGAGGAAATCAAAAGAACAAAGAAACTAATGGATAAGGGCAATGCCAAAGCATTCTATATACTTGCTGGAGTATATGCTCAGGGGCTATACGGTATAACACAAGATCATCATAAGTCTAGAGAGTTATTGCTCAAGGCAGGGGAGCTTGGATGTTCTGTGGGGTATTACAACTTGGGTAGGTACTATGCGGATCCGGAAGGAGAAGTTGATGAGAAGAAAGCTATATATTACTTTGAGCTTGCAGCTATGATGGGGGATGTTTGGGCAAGACATAATCTTGGATATATGGAGGCACAGGCTGGCAACACGGACAAAGCAATGAAGCATTATATAATTTCAGCGAGGGCTGGAAGTAAGGATTCTTTAGATATGGTTCAGAGAGCTGTTATGCAGGGTATTGTATCCAAAGATATATACGAGGAATGCTCGCATGCCTTTAAATGAACGACAGAAGGAAACGAAGAGTGATGCTAGGGAGAAAGCTGCACAGATTCTCAATGACTATAGGTGAACCAGGTTGTTTATGCTATGGTAGAGTTTATTAGTTATTCTGCCTAGAACTTAGCAACTTAAGAATAACGATCCTTAAATTACTACTCTACACGACGTTCCCTCCTTACCAAGTGCAAATTGAGATAGTATGTTCTACTTCTTTGACCAAGCTACTTATCGTTTTGTCGCCAAATTCATTTATTTATTCTGTGCTATTTCTCCTTTGATTTATGTTTTACCGCCCGCAGGCGGCAATTACTGTGGAGCTGGCTGGTTCTACAATATATAATATCTGCAAAGATAAGAAGTGCGGATATAGCTCGTATTGAGGGAGTTATGCGCATCAAACTTTTTCAGCACATCTTATGCTCCTTTTTTTGCAAACAAAGAGTATCTGACATCCTTCAATCTTGAGTATATTAACCTGTACTACATACCTACAGACTTGTCATCTAACAATCTAAATCTGATATAATGAGACGACATCGTGTTTCAAATGGTAGTACTCGTGAGACTGAGAACAATATTAACTCTACTCACATAGAAAGAGTATCTCAACAACATCACTCATCGGTATCAGAAATACAATTACAAAAGCAAGTTGTAGAATTACAAGGTATAATACAATTACAGAATAAAGTTATCATTGGTATATTTACATGCTTTGTTGTGGTTATTATAATATGTTCAATCTTTGTATTGCAACATCTTCCTACACCGAATGATGATTTAGATTTGTATAAAAGTAATGTACGATCAGGGAACAACAAACCTTTGCAAGGAGCAGATGATATACACAAGAAGTCATCTTCAATACAACATCATGAACAATATAATAACTTCATCTGTTCAAGCTTTGGATGTTCACTCCGTCCAATTGAATTGATCGAGCTTCAATTGCAGTTGAACAGCAACAACACTCCCTACAATAATCAATACAATATTGCATCATCAAATCATATCATAATGACACATAAAAGTAACCGAAAGAAACCAGCTCCAATCAATCAAGATCGATCTATATTGATACCATCATTCAGTAGCATTAGTGACAACCACAAGACAACAAGCAGTAAAGCTTTAAAAGATGTCAATTCAAAAGGCAACTTCTTCCTAGGTGTATTCGATGGACATGATGACAACGGACATGATGTTGCACAATTTGCATCAGATGAGATTCCACTTCGTATATCAACTAAACTACAAGCAAACAACATACCTATGCCATCAAAGTTTCATCCAATAGAAGAGAACAATCATACAATATCAGCAATGAAAGATATCATTACATCAACATTCATAGAAGTCGACAATGAGGCACCAACTACAGGCGGCGGGTGTACAGCTACAATCATCTTTCGACGAGGAAATGCATTATTCATGGCAAATACAGGTGATTCATCACAACTACTCGTAGTCTACACTCCACCAAACCATTTCAATAAAGACATATCTCAACGTAATGCAAAATATATACATTCACCATGTTCTCCAGATATACAATTACATTTACAAGGATCAATATCATTACATTATCAAAGTGCAAAGCATAAAGCACATTTTCCAAAAGAACGTGATCGTATTGAAGCATTGGGTGGTAAGATACATATACCTCCTAAAGCTCCAAGTGGTAGTCGAGTTATTGTTCGTTCATCATTACACGGAGAAGATGTTGGATTGGCAATGAGTAGAAGTATTGGTGATTGGGAATGGACAGCGGTTGGGGTAATACCTGATCCAGATGTTCGTGTTGTTAATTTGGATGACTTTTGGTTACAACATGTATATGAAGATGGAGGAGGAGGATCAGAGAAGAAGAAGGTATTTGCCTTGTTGGGTAGTGATGGATTGTTTGATGCACGACAGGCTGAGTTTGTTGGACGTCATTTAGCTTATGGATTGTTTGAATCTAGTATACCATTGTATGATAATGATGTGAATGATGATGGTGAGCAGCAGTCACATGATCAAGAAGCAGCATTCTCCAAACATATGGTCGAAGTAGGTGCAAAGTTAGTTCAAATGGCATCTCCATTGAAAGAAGAATGGTATAGAGATGATATTACATTTGTTGCCAAGGTTATTGAATTATAATAATTACTGCATTATTGGGCATGATACGGACTATTACATAAGTATCTGACCGAGGGAGATGAGTAACAAAAAGAGCATAAGATGTGCTCAAAAAGTCAAACATACCTCTACGTCAATGAGCTATATCCGCAATATATCTCTGTATTGCAGTATATTATAGGCCAACTCCGAATCAACGATGTTGACTATAGTACTAGTAACCAACGCGAGGAGAGGTCGAGGAGGGAGGGCTATAATTATTTTTACAATGTCTTCGTGGGAGTAACTCATCAATTCATTCGGATGACAGTCGAAGTTAGACATCTTTACGAAACCCCGAGTAGACTAAGAGATGGACTCGTCAATGTCAACGTCATCATCATCCATATCTGCTCGTCCATTCAACGAGTATGCATTCATTAACTTGTGTGCCACGGGTCAGGTTGATAATCTTCGATCCCTTTTAGAGGCTGAAAAAAGGTATTCTTATGACATAGTACAATGTACTCGTTATCGAGTAGAGCTTGACAATGCTCAAGCTCTATCCCCGGACGCAAAGTCTTCTTCTTCCAATACTGATTGGAGATATAGAATAAGTAGATGGATGCTGAGAGCTTCAGATGAGTTCTCAGGAATCTCTCGTGAAACAGCCATGGTAGCTCTGTCGTTCTGTGACAGGTACCTGATGAACAAGAAGGTTAATCGTAAACTCTTCCAGGTTGTTGCAATCAGTTGTCTCTACTACGCTAGCAAACTATTGGAGAAGAAGGCTATACCCATTGCAGCCTTGATGAATTATACCCAAGGAAAGTTCGATCGTAGCGAGGTACTATCTATTGAGAAGGAGCTCGTGTCAACACTTGCAAGGTTTAGCTATCCACCCTCCGCTAGTACCTTCTGCTTGATATTCTTGAGTGGATTCCCGACTTCTGTAGTGACACCGGCGGCATCTCTGTCTCTTGTAGCCGATACTAGTCAATTCATGATTGAGTTGGCGTCATGTGACTTCTTCTTTGTAGCACACAAGCAATCAAAGATAGCACTGGCCGCAATCATTGTAACATTGGAACAACTGCAAGTTGACACTTCGTCTGAACTGATTCAAAGTTGGCTAGCCAAGATCAAACGAGTTGATGGAGGTGACAATAATTCAAGTAACTCAGCCGATCTTGAGTTGATGGCTTGTACCAAACAATTGCGTAACATTTATAGCCACAACGATTCTCGTATCAAAGCCTTGGACAGTAAAGAGGGAAATACCAAACCAGCCACCGAAGAGCAGACGAAGGATGAGAGATCTCCGCATCGTGTGTCACCCACACCAGAAGACGATAATCAGTCTGCCGTGCCAAAAGAAGTTACTACCGCTACTAGTAATGATCACCAGTTTACAAGTATATCCGATAGAGTTAAAATGAAAGCACATCCCAATGATAATGATTGTATCGATGGTGGTAATCCAAAGCGTCAGCGGTATTCAATGTGATGATATATTTGATATGTGTATGTAATCTTAATCTCAACTTTCAGAAGAAGAGGTCCGTCGAGCAACTCTCAATGGATGCCAAAGCTTAAGGCCGTGGACTCTGAAGATTCGTCGGGTTTGGTTAGTTATTGAAGTCCAAGCCCGCGATACAGCTCAACTGTGTGGTTAAGGTGATGGGTATTGCCTGGTATGTATACCGTCAGGTCCCGATTCAACACTCTAATGTAAACGTAAATATGCCTGTTGCTTGTAATTTGTATTCTTCTTCACCTCCTTCTCCTTCTCTTGATATGTGTACACTGTATCATCCCGTCATCCACAAGAGTCTTCTCTTCTGAAAGAGAAATGGTGTTAACACCGCATGAGTATCCTAGACAGTGCAACCCCAATACCTATTAATGAACATAAACGAGTAGATGGTTAGTAGGACGATACAACAGCTTTAGACGAGCAGAAGAAGGCAAGCCATATCAGAACTCACTTGTGGCAATGGCATAACCAAACACTCCCCAGAATGTCGCTCCGATAACTAATGCCGATCTATATTGACTCCTTTTATCATTCGTAACATTATCATCATTCTTATCACTCAATATCAATCCAACGGCAAAGGCACTAGCAGTACTCGGACCACCAATGGCCGCATTCGATGCTGTTAGTACCTCTTCCCAACTTGATAATGGCCAACCAAACTTCTTGTTCAATAGTTTGGATTTACTATTCAACAATTTCATACCAATCCAAGTACCACCCACTACTGTAATCGAATGTACAAACAATGCAAGTGATGCAAACATCAATGCAGATGGTCCACCAACAATTGCAGATGATAAATCAGCAGCAGTACCCACGCTGGCAAACAACAAGTAGAAACATATATTTGATAATGCTGGTGCTACTTTTGATATACCTTGTAATGAACTAATAAAATTGTCAAATGATGATAATGGCTTTGCACCTGGTTTCCATTCTTGATGTGATGAGATTATAATGTGTATTAAACGTTGATATATTAATCCTAATATTGCAAGGAAGGCACACATTGTACCTGGTATATTGAAGGTTGATGTTACTTTTTGTTCAAGATTTGTTGCAAGTAGTACTGAAGATAGAGCAATGGTCGATGCTATAATTGAAGATGTGATGGAATGTTTATGATTTGATTTGATTGTTGATGTTGTTGTTGCATCATCGTCTTCTTCTTCACCCTTGGATATCAAATCATTATCATCTCCTCTTGATACTTTACTAGGAAACAACTTATGCAACCAATCCGATCTTGATACAGTTTTTAGCATACCAAAGTAGACAGCCATAACTATCAAATCTGCAGAGGCCATACTACCAAATGCACTACCCAAATCTACATTACTTATACTCTTCTTTAATACATTTGCAGCAGCAAAAAAATTAACCGTACCTCCAATGTAGCTTGCACATAAACATCCTGCTAGTAAAGCTGATATATCTCGTGTATATGGCATGGATATGAAATGATAGGATGATATACAGCCTATTATGGAACCGATACTACCTAATATGAATGGTATTGTCATCCCTTGTATTGTGTTCTTTAGTATTGCTTTGGAGTTGGTTGATTCTGAGCTGTTGGTTTGTGTAGAGTTTTGAGAAGAGCTGGACATTGCAGAAGACGATGGAGATGAAGATAGTAAAGCAAATACCAATGATGCTGGAAGAAATACACTCCAACACCAATCATACAAGTAATGCTTAGTTGGTATTCGTATTGGTATGGAAGATAATACCTGAGATAGATTGGGCAGTAATGCTGATGTGAGTAAAGTTATTACATGTCCGCCACCGCTTGATATGTATTTTTCAAATAGTATACCGGTAGTTGATGATAGTGTTAGTGTTGTGCCTGCTACTATTGTGTTAGTGGTAGTACTTGCAAGGTGTAGTTTGCTTTTGGGATATGACGAGTGTAGAGATAGTGGCTGATTGACATGATGGTGCACTAATTTTTGATGGTGATTTGATGTCTTTGTTCTTGGCCTTTGCAAAGCGATAAAACTGGCTGATGTGACGTTTGATGATACCAAATATGTCAATAGAGAAAAGTAGTATATCAGTCTCATGTTAGCGCAGCGTCAAGTGTGTTAATTGCCAACCATAAACATTTTAATTGTGATGATACCAAGTACATCAATCGCAAAGCGTATCCCATAATTTCGTATATAGATAAAAAAGTATTTCAGTACGATACTCATCAAGTAACAATCTATCAACAAAGCTCAACAATTACCCCCTTCACAGAGGCTCCGGTGGCAACTATTGAATAATTGGTACTACATCTAATGTAGTATATTCGGTATCTGGATGATATTCTAAAACGGCCGATACCTAGAGATTGAGTTATAAAATTTGGACACATCTTATGCACAAAAAATTATGAGCAATAAAGATATCATTGATATGTCAGATGTACAACATGAAACGTGTGCTAGTTGTGGTAAGGAGGGTAATAGTAGTGATATGAATACATGCAACAAATGCAAGTCAGTAAAGTACTGCAATGCAGCCTGCAAAAAGAAACACCGAACAAAACATAAGAAGGCATGTGAAAGAAGAGTGGCTGAGTTGCATGAAGAGGCATTATTCAAAGAGGTTGAGCCAGAGGAGTGCCCAATCTGTTTCCAGCCCATGCAACACGGGAACGGCACATCGACTTTCATGTCATGTTGTGGCAAGCTCATATGCTGTGGTTGCACTTATGATATGGAGATGAGTGAAGAAGGCAAGAATGAAGAAGGACTACTCTTATGCCCATATTGTAGGACGCCTAAACCATCTTCTGACGAAGAGCGCGTCAAACGGGTAAAGAAACTAGTGGAAAAAGGTAACGCACAGGCATTTAATCATCTTGGATGGTATTATTATGATGGTAGGTTAGGTTTAACACGAGATTATCAAAAGGCAAATGAGTTATATCGCAAAGCAGGAGAGCTCGGATGTTCTACAGGATATTACAACTTGGGCAATTCATATTACCATGGGCAGGGCGTGGTAATGGACAAAAAAAAGCTGAACATTATTATGAGCTTGCAGCTATGAATGGGTATGTATCTGCAAGACATAATCTTGGCTGTGTTGAGTGGGAAAAGGGAAATCGACATCGAGCAATGAAGCATTTTGTTATGGCAGCGAGGGCTGGTGATGAAGGATCCTTGGACAAAGTTAAGCATGGATTTAAGGTTGGATTAGTCACAAAAGAGGAATATGCCAGTACTTTACGTGCTTATCATGAGCGGCAAAAAGAAATGAAGAGTGACGCAAGGGATAAAGCTGTGGCATCGGGTTTATTTGAGTAGTAATAGTAAGATAGTTACCCAGAACTAAGATAATGTAGTATGTACCAGTGATATGTGTTTCTTATTCCTTGTTAGGGAAGAGGCGTGGAAGTGAATAAAAAGAAAGCTTAACATCATTGGGAGCTTGCGGCTATGAATGGACATGTAATGGCAAGGCACCATCTTGCCCATAGAGGGACAAGCTGGTAATTATGATCGAGCGAAGAAACACTTGATAATTGCAGCAAGGGCAGGGAGTGAGAAATCTTTGGATGCAGTTAAGGAAGGATTTACTAAGGAGCTGATGAATATGCAAACACCTTGCGGGCATACCACGAGAGACAAAAAGAAATGAGGAGTGATGCTAGGGACAAAGCTGCGGCGGCGGATATGTTTCAGATAGATTAGTTGCCTAGGCTTCTCTAGGCTTAGACCAGATTCATTTCTAACCCTTGTGTTAGGACCCTGGTAGATACAATACACCAAGTGCATCATGACTACGATCCATCTGTCTGATATAAAGTGGGATGCCAAAAATCAACAATCAAAACAATTCTCGCCCGGTGAACTTGGACTTGGGTACCTATGCCATGGCATATTACAACTTGGGCATGAGCTTAATAGATGAAATGAAAAGTGATGCAAGGGATAAAGCAATGCATTTTTATGCGCTGATTAACTTAGTAAGCAGCTCTTCTGGAAAAGCGAGGAGTGTATGATGACTGAACTATGACATATATTTCTGAGCCTTTCGAATCTTCTCTCCATTCATTTATCTCTGACGATAACCTCCCTCCATCCTCCAATCTCTTCAGCTGGCTGCAGTTCCATTACCATTGCAGCGGTGTCATAAACTAGTTCGGAAATGGCCTCACTGGCTATAATACCTGCGGCAGGTGAAGTTTCCGTGATGACGTAGCTATGATTATGATCAGTTGGCATAACCATACGTTTACACTCTTTCTTTTCTATGCAGTTAGCCAAGCTCTTATAGTAAGCCTAGATACAAAATCAAAGTAATATCCTGTGAGAAGATGATAAGGTAGTATTCAAACGTTTGCATCGGATTGTCTTACCATATTCACATCAGGCCATACGTTAAACTCAATAAGGACAGCAGTTCCATCCTCTTTAATGATGGCATCGCCTCCGGCCAATACATACTTGGTTGGATCATCCTTGGTGAGTTCCTTTAGATTGTCAAACACTCCAGATGCATCGTCAAGTGCATCAGCTACAGCATCTCTCCAACCATGAGGATCAAATCTGCCGTTATTGGCTGATCCAGCTTCCCACCTCTTCTTTCCTCCAGTCCAATCACCTGTTGGTTTGTCCGAAAAGAACAATCTAGCAATATCACCGCCTGCAAATGCTGCTATATTCAAAATCTGATTCTCTTCATTTGTATCATTCGGGTCATACTTAGTTTGGCCTCCAAATGCCCATCTGAGTAATTGAAAGGAATGTAGATAGACACTACCTTTTGTGACCAAGACAAAGAATCTGATATCAAATCTACGTCCTGAGATTGGCCCATCCCCATCAAGAGTCCACAAGTCTTTCACAGCCCGTTGAATAATTACATCTCCTTCTCCTTCGTCAACATCATATTCACCTTCCTCCTTTAACTCTTGGTAATCAGCAGCTAACTCATCCCATGTCTTAATGTATATATCTTCCCCTCGAGCCGCGCCTGCGTCCTTAATATAGAAGATACTATTTTCTGTTTCAGTACTCTTCGTGTCAAGAAGAGCATCCACATAAGATGAGTAGCTCTTGGGAAACACCTTTGATGCCAATCGATCGTCCTTGTATAGTTGAAAGAGCCTAAGCTTGTTATCTACTTGTTGCACTGCGGGGTGTTGAAATGGTAAATGGGTGTATACTTTGTTATATTGAGAGATATCCATCTCAGCTGGCAAGGGTGTCTCCTTCCGCCCCGTTGCTAGATAGCCGTCCTTGTCTTTGGCTATTGTTCCTCCTTGATGTGAGTAAGTGAATAGAACTTTCCCATAAGTATCATCAGTACTTACACTTTGCTTGTTTGATAAATCTTTGAATGCACGATGAAAGGTCTCTGGATTCTCTGTCATGTAATCAATATTATTATCAGTCTCATAGACATTATACTCATATGGCATACACCAAGAGATTGGTACAATCTTTTGTGCATCATCTCCTTTATCCAACTCATCTCTATGATATTCAATACCAATAGTATTAGGAGTGTCAATACTTTTGTATCATCGGTGTCGTACAAACATTTCAACCACATTCCTGGTACTAGCTTGTCCATATCTTCAATTGTGAAGGGTACTTCCTCCTTCTCAACTTCGTCGATATCAATATCCGGCATCTTGTAGTCGTTCAAGTTAAAGTTCGACAAGGCACGATGGACTCCTGGTATGTTACTGTAGCAAACTTGCCCTGTTCGTTCGACATCTTCATCGGCATCACCCAAGCAAAAGATACCAGTATTGTTAACTCGTCCTACGGTTATGCCTGGTGGTAAGTTTGGATTCTGATTGAATGTTTGCAATGGTGTTGCGTTGTCGAGGCATGATGTAACGTTTGTCAGCATTTTGTAAGTATAAGTAGGGTATCCCTTGAGTTAGTTGCAACAATAACCACACTGCAATCGGTTGTTTGTATGTATTGCTAAAGAGCTATATTGAATCAGCACGCTTATGAAGAGAATGAGCGTTTGAAATATAGCAACCACCAACATATGATAATATGTATATACGAACCCCAGACAACACTAAATGACCACTCCATTCTTTCTGTCTCTGAGGTATCCATCCACCAGCCATCTGCTTTTCAAGGCCATTTATTTACATAGTGTTCGGAATCATTTGCATAAAACACAGCAACAATACACAATAACAACAGGCATATGATGAAGTCTTTTTTCCGCAAACAGAGCAAGATGGTGGCAAAGCCTACTCTTAACTACTTCTCGATCTGTGGTCGTGGCGAGCTTGCACGTCTCATTGCTGCGGCTGGAGAGGTGGAAATCGAAGACAAGACATGGTCACCTGCCTTTGGGGAAGATGGCAATTGGCGTCCTGGATACAAGGCCATTGGTGAGGCCCGTGGCTTTCCAGGCACGATGCCTATTCTAGAACACGGTGACGACTTTGCCGTATTTCAGGTTAGTATTATCTGATCTGTATGACATTGACATATGACATATCATATGTGTCTCATACTCATAACATATCTGTGTCTCAATCATCATATTCGAATCTTTTTATCATAATATGCACAACATTCAACCTATTATAGGCCCATGCTGTCGAGAATTATCTTGCATCAATCTCACCCAAGTTCAAAGACTTGACTCCTCAACAAAAGGCAAAGGATCTTATGTTCGCTCTCATCAAAGGAGACATAAACGTCCCGACTGAGAATGTCTTGTTTAAGAAAATAACACCTGAGGACTTAAAGCCCATCATGGAAAAGTACTATGGTATCATTGAAAGTCAGATGCCAGATGATGGGTTCATTAATGGACTTTCCTACCCTACCCCTGCTGACCTAGCAGTCGTTGTTATCTGTACTGGTTGTATGCCTTTCCAGGCAGCATCTCATATGGCTGGTGTTGCATTTGATGGTGAGAAATACCCCAAGACTAATAAGGTTGTTACTGCCACCATGAATTATCCATCTGTGGCAAAGTTTCTCAAGGAAAGTGAACATCAAACTCTCAAGGCTGATCCTTTTGGGATCATGCCAGAATAGTACCACAATTAGATGTATTAGATACACTTATGATTTGGTATTAGATCGGAGGAGAGACTGAGACAGTGCATCATGTGATAGTAAGTTATGTTTCCTTTGGCAGTGAATAGTTATGTAAAGATATGCCATATGATACTTTAGAAAATGAAATTAAAGATGTTTCTGGTATGTGCTTTCCTCTTAATCCTTGTTAGAATAGTTATGTTAAGATCCTGGTGGATACAATACACCAAGGGCATTACGATCCATCTCTGATAAAGCAGGATGCCAAAAGTCAACAATGAGCACTATTCTCGCTCCGTCAAATGCATCATCAGTATTCAAAGGAGTATTCTCATCATCTTCCACTACTTGATGTACAGCCGAATGTACAAATGAATCATCAAATAAGATTGGTACACCCTCCTTCCATCCAACACATTCCTCATTCACACCTGATAGACCTACCCTCAGTTGACTATGATTACTATTCTTCGGAACGACCAATGGTAAATGACACCTCCATCTAACATTCGACGGACCACAATGTTCTTTCACTTTTGTATTCTTCTTTAACTTTGAAAAGTAAACAGATCCTAATCCACATTTACCTGCCATTCTATGCGGGCAATTCATTTCTAATATTTGTGACGTTTGTGGAAAGTGTTTGGAACATAGATCCGATTGACGTATCCCTTGATGATATAGATATATGGATGACCATTCGGCGTCGTTGTTAGATGTGTTATTATTGGCTTGTGTGTATACTTTGGAATCAAATGGAGTAAATGATTCTTCACTATCACCATCACTTAGATAATCTAACAATTCTTGTTTTATAATCTGATAATTCTCAATTAAAACTTGTATATCTCCCGTAGTTGCAACCGGCGGAGGGAATACCTTCTTGCCAACAGGTGTAGCTGGTATAGCAGTATGTGTCTTCCATAATCGTATACAGATACACTCCTCAAATACTAAACTTTCATCTCCATTCTCCTGGACAGTTGTATTGAGGAAATGACCATGATGATGAAATGGCGTTGCCTCTAATCCGGGTAAGAAGAATACTGTTGGATCTTGTCCTTGTTGTGGCGATAGCAATGATGATAGTTGAGTATTTGATGTTGTATCAATACTTGTATTGGGAGTTACAGAAGGAAATGCACATGATGTGTCTATTTTTGAATGTTCAGCGAGCATATTATCGATTGTACTCCAAATTTCATCCCTCATTCCATCAAATAAAGCCGGTTCCATCTTCACTAATCGACGAAGTGTTGTTACATTTGCCTTGAATGTTTCAATGTGATGTTTTGAGGATGAATGGCATCTAATACAATTGGGATCATTGCAACCATTATCTTTCTCATCTTGGGATACCGCTGCATTCTTTATCTTTGATTGTCGATACCAGAACCAATATATAGTTGTAATTATGCATACTAATATGCAGACAAGTACTGCTTGCACCTCTATATCACCGCCAAGTATTGACGTCATCATTTAGTGGATATTTGAATTCTTTTCAATGACTACCCCAACAACACAATAGCACAGAGCCAACAAATATAGATAGGTATGGATCCTTTGTGTGGAGGAGATATGGCGAAGAAACGGATACCTTGTTAGTCGTTACTCGCCTTTTTACGTGCGCAAAGCGGGGTTTCTATGGTGGCCTCACGCAAAAATGAACGTAAAGTGACGAGTGTACTATTTCACTCGTCTACACAAATTGGTCGATTCCTATGTAGATTTCGCTGGTGTGACAAATATACTCAATCATTTTACGTGCAAATTCACGTTAAAAGAACATCTTAGAACAAATCTCATGCACAGAAAAAGGTGAGCTCTCTCTCGGCTCTTTGCTCGGCTTTGACGAGCTTGACGACGTTAATTGTTGGCGAATATGGTACTATATATCAAGAAAAAGATATATGTAAACATATTCTACAATAGGATGACTAGATATCTGTTTATTTTATGCTAAATTTATGCATATGTAATGAGTGTACATATTCTACCTTTGAGCATTATTTTGCTTCTGGATATGCATGATATTCGTATGTAGGATATGAATTCACTGTTTCAGTATCCCATAATGTGCAGAATCTACTTTATTGCAACATGAACTGGTTTGGGGTATGTTGTGGGATGATTCTTATGAATTTTCTATGCATATGTTGTCGTGTGTATCATACGAGTATATTAGCAATCCATACCCTCCTTGTTGGTTATAACTCGATTGTCCATCTTCTGATACCTTAATAACGCTCATCCAATCACTCCCACATCATTTGTACAGTAGGATGATGCAACATAACATCTTTTGTGCATATCATATGTACATTTTGTCGATCAACCTCTATCGGATCCTCTCAATATCCCCATACGGCCAAACTGAACTAGATATGTGGTAGAATATGTTTTTGTATATCTGAAGTTGATTGTAGTATGTTATCTTTGTTGTTATACCAGTATTGCTTCGTGTAGAGTTGTTACTATAGCACTACAAATTTTCGAAAAATGAGAGAGGTAGCGCATGTCATCGATGCAGCTCTATCTCGAGCATGGGAGGTATATAAACACCATCCGGCGCTTCAGTAATACATAATCGTTGATGGGTATCGCATAGATATATATCAGATACCTCATACGCTTCACAAATGGAGCCGGCCGCTTGGTGCATCATCATCTATCATTTTTTTGATGGGCGGATAGAAGTATACATTTCGTAGCAACAACAGTAGTGACAGTATTGATAATTGCAAATATTATAGAAGAGTAGGTCCACATTATGATACTGGGTTGACATAATACCGATCATTGGCAGTTATTGAGTAAGCGTCGAATAAGATAGGGGGATGTGCGTCATGGTGAAAAAAGTCTTTGTGAAAAAAGTGATGGAGATGAGAGCAGAAGTTGCTTTTGAGATTAGAAAGGTTAGCACCTAATAATATTAGTAACATTACCTTGGCAAGCACAGATAGGATACCGCCCAGAAAGTGCACGTAAAAAGCCAGTGCGATGAAACGTTAGCTGCATAGACGGCAGTAGAATAGACCACAAGAGGAAGGAGAGTAGAATATATTGGGTAGTATCAGTAGAGAAGAAGAAGGGCCGATATCTCACAATTCTTGGCACAAACCTGCAAACAACTTTTAAAAAAGAAAACATCATATGCACATAAAGTACACCTATGTCAGAGGCAGAACAACAAACGTGTGTTTGGTGTGGTAAGGAGGGTAATGGTAGTGATATGAATACATGTAATAAATGTAAATCAGTAAAGTATTGCAATGCAGCGTGTAAAAAGAAACACAGATCAAAACATAAGAAAGTATGTGAGAGAAGAGCAGCTGAGATAGTTATATGACGAGAAGTTATTTAAACAACCTCCACCTCAAGAAGAGTGTCCAATTTGTATGCTGCCTCTACCGTATGAAAACAGAATATCAACTTTTAAAACATGCTGTGGAAAAAGCATCTGTAATGGTTGTATTTATGAAATGGATATGAGCGGAGGAAAAGATTTATGTGCATTTTGTCGGACTCCTCCAGCAAGTTCAAAAAAAGATAAAATCGAACAATTAAAGAAACTAATGGGTAAAGGGAATTCTCAGGCTTGCCTTGTTCTTGCATTTTCACATGCTACCGGAATCAATAATCTACCACAAGATTGGCAGAAGGCTTATGAGTTATGGCTAAAGGGAGGGGAGCTGGGATGTGCTTGGGCATATTTCAACTTGGGTCAGTCATATCGGCTTGGAACGGGTGTGGAAGTGGATCAAAAGAAAGCTAAGTACTACTACGAAGTAGCGGCTATGATGGGACATGTACATGCTAGGTATAATCTTGGTTATATGGAGCATAGAGCTGGGAATCATCATCGGGCATACAAACACTATATGATTGCAGCAATTGCAGGTCTTGAGCTGTCTCTTGAGACAGTTGAGAAAGGTTTTATGAGTGGGTTTATATCGAAAGATGAGTATGCAAGAACTTTACGTACCTACCACGAACGGCAAAAAGAGATGAAGAGTGATGCGAGGGATACGGCTGCACTTCTAAGGAGGACGGGCGAGTGGCACCTAACTGCCTAATATTTTCACGACAGTAGAAGCAATCGACGGAGAGCATTCTTCTAGTTTTGAAATGGTAGTACATGTTCGTAAGTTAAACATGACCTCATTTTTACAGTATAGGGGATAAGCTGTAGAATCTGGAAGTTAGTGCCAGATAATTAGCATGGTTCAAACTATGTGCTCGTTCTAGAAATGGACTAAGTGTTTCTGTAGAGTAGTTTTGATAGTATAGTTCTTTACAATATTTACATAACCTCTACTCAAAAGGTTGCACATCATGTGTACATAATCTCATCCAACATAGCTAAACAGATATAGCAGAACTCTCTTTTCAACGATCTAAAAATATAGCTTGATAGACTTATAGCATAGCATAAATAGCATAGCTTCTCTTGAGGATACACGGATATGGGACCAATTGTTCATTCATTTCAAGTGTGAGGATATAGGTAAGTATGATGTGGGCTGTCACGAGTCGGGGAATTAGGAAGAGGGCTATCTAAGTGACTTAACAATATGATTAGGTCAAATTGCAAAGTTGTATCCATTTATATCATATCTGATCCTGAAAGGATTTACTTTAAATTATGCTATGCTGTTCGAGCGTATTCGCCAATTTATTGAATTCTTCATATCTATCTCTTGCGTCGCTCTTCATATCCTTTTGCCGCTCATGATATACACGAAGGATGCATTCAAATTCATCTTTTGTCACCAACAAACCCGGACACTCCATAAATACTCTCTTGATGTTGTCAAAAGCTGTCTTATCTCCCGCCTTTGCAGCAATAATGTAGTGCTTCATTGCCCGTTGATCGTTGCCAGCTTGCCCTTCAAAGTAACCAAGATTATATCTAGCTACTACATGCCCACCCATAGCTGCCAGCTCATAGAAATGAAGGGCCTTCTTCTTATCAATCGCAACACCCCTTCCCTGCTCATATGATACACTCAAATTGTGATATGCATCAGCACACCCAAGCTCCCCTCCCTTGAGTAACAACTCATTTGCCTTTTGATAATCTTGTGGCATACCGTTTATTCCTTCTGCACAATAGCATGCAAGCATATTGCATGCCTCGCCATTGCCAGCCTCAATTTGCTTCTTAATTCTCTTGATAGTATCTTCCATAGATTCTGCTGGCGGTGTCCGACAGAATGCACATATATCTTTCCCTTCGCTCATATTCATATCATAAATACAACCATTGCAGATGGTCTTACCACAGCATGAATTAAATGATACTTGTCTTGAATCATATGGCAGGATTTGCATACAAATTGGACATTCTTCTGGAGGAGGAGGATCGGCAAATAATTTCTCATCATATAACTCAGCCACTCGTTTTTTACATTCCTTCTTGTGTTGTTTACGGTGTGATATCTGACAGTCTCTATTGCATTATTTGACTAAATTACATGCCGTACACGCCTTTAGTTTTATAGTATCTCCGTCTTCCTCCTTTCCACAACTAGCACACGTTTCAACCATAGTAATTCACTCTGTAAGGTGCTTGATGTAGATACCAAGTTTTGCCGAATAGCATATAAAATTAAGACCACCTTGTACCCCGAGAATAATACTAAATCAATACTACAACCGTTACCAGACTACTGCCACTTCGATTGGACGAGCGCTTAAAGCGATTAAAGTTATACCTAATATTATGTCCTCTTCGTCAGCCACAGCCGGAGTACCCAACAGCAGCAACAACAACACAACAATATAATAATGTTATGTCTATGATGTGTCTATATTATTGTTAACAACAGGGATGATACCCTCAACAATTCTCAATACCAATCCTACTAGCGCGGGCTAGCGCTGCGCGAATTAAAGTGTTGTTGTTAGTAAAGTATTAACTGTTATTAAGTAGCACTGTTATGAAAGTACGGTATCACAGAATGCTACAGTAGTATTATTTACTTAGCTCTATTAAGCTTTCTCGTAAGCCTATTCAAATTAGCTGCTTTCAAATAGCTGTGAATAAATGATATATTAGCGATCAAACTTACTTCAGTAGTTGCAGCGGCAGTATTTAGGAGCACGTGCACAATCAGGGGGAAGTAAGCAGGTACAGCGGCAGGATAGACCACCAGAGGAGGGAGAGATCAAGGAGGAGATTAGAATATAATACAACGTTTTATTGGGTAGTATCAGTAGTAGTAAAAGAAGAAGGGCCGATATCTCACAAGAATTGGCACAAACAACTTTGTAAAAAAGAACACATCATATGCACACAAAGTTAATAATGCGCTATCATGTCAGAAGCAGAACAACAAACTTGTGCTAGTTGTGGTAAAGAGGGTAACAGTAGTAATATGAACACATGTAATAAATGTAAATCAGTGAAGTATTGCAATGCAGCCTGCAAAAAGAAACATAGAACAAAGCACAAGAAGGCATGTGAGAGAAGAGTAGCCGAGTTACGTGAAGAGGCATTATTCAAAGAGCATCCACCCAGCGAGGAGTGTCCTATCTGCATGTTAATCCTTCCACACGAGTCCAACACATCATCTTTTATGTCATGTTGTGGGAAATCTATTTGTAATGGATGCATTTATTCAATTGAGATGGCGAGCGAGGTGAAAGATCTATGTGCATATTGTCGGACTCCTCATACTGGTTCAGAAGAAGAGGAAATCGAGAGATTAAACAAACTTATTGATAAAGGAAACGGTAACGCATATTATTCACTTGGTGGGTGGTATGCTCAGGGACTATATGACACGCCACAAGACGAGCATAAGGCTTGTCAGTTATGGCTAAAGGGAGGGGAGCTGGGATGTGCTGATGCATATCGCAACTTGGGCGTGTCCTATCATCATGGGAGAGGCGTGGAAAGGGATATAAACAAAGCTGTGTACTACTATGAGCTAGCAGCTATCGGTGGAAGTGTACAGGCGAGGTATTATCTCGGCCGTGAAGATTATAGGACTGGTAAACAACCACGAGCATTGAAACACTTTATGATTGCGGCAAGGGCTGGGTATAAGGACTCTTTGGAAATAGTTAAGAAATTATTTATGCATGGGGTGGTTGGAAAAGATGAATACGCCAATACACTGCGTGAATATCAAAAGATTCAAGATGAAATGAAGAGTGATGCGAGGGATAAAGTTGTACTTCTAAGGAGGATGGGCGCGTGGCACCTAACTTCTTAACTTTTTGAGTAAGGGTTTACAAAGACAAAAGGAGATAACAAAGGATGAATCGGACATACAAACTCGAACAATGAGGACTAGTGCGAACTTTATAGTGTGTTGCCCTAATAAAGATAGTCACTGTCTCTTATTAAAAAGGTGCTAGATTCTAAGGCGTGCTTCAACTGTTTGATGTGTAAGTGTAATTGTCTATTGGTATGGACTGAGAGATTCCATAGTGTAGTTTAGTATAGTTCTTCTTTACAATATTTACATAACCTACTAAAAAGGTTGCACATTCTATGTACAATAAAACCATCCAACAATAGCAAAACAGATATAGCAGAAGCATGAAGTCCAGGTGTTGAATCATAAACACCCCGACTTCCGTATCAACGTTCTAATTATATAGCTTGATAGACTTATAGCATAGCACAAGAGCTAGCTTCTCTTGAAAAACACATCCATACAACACAATCTTGAGGATACAAGGGGATACGTCACCCCACATAATATGTACAAACATCAAATCACATTCTTGAGGGGTACGACATAGCTTTACATACGATGACGTTTAGCAACATGCTGTTCTTGTCCAGCATAACCACTTCCTAAATCTAAATAATGTGAATACTGCTCATCCCTACCCTCTTCATATCTCGTTGGACTTGGTGGACATCTTAATCTTGAGGGGTTATATATTCCCTCATTCCTCTTGGATAGTGTTGGAAAGGATGGTAACTTCTCTCCTCCTGTCGTTGGTGTAGTATTATCGTTTGATATTAGATCAAGTAAACATTCGCTAGTACTGCATTTCTTCATCCTGGATCGTTTATTACTTGCTATTGGTGTCTGTGGTTGATGATGTGGTGGTAGTGTGGGTGATAGATTGATGGTTGATGGCATTATCCTTCTCTTTTCCTTATGACCACGGCGTTGTTGTTGTAGCGGTGAATGAGAAGGTTGAGACACATCACATGATGAGTGAGATGACGACGCTAATGAACTTTCACTACTCCTACCAACACTTAATGCCAGTGAAAAATCGCTACTTAATACATCCTCCATTGTACAACTACCATTGCCATCAGTAGAAGATTCAATAATAGAGTCGAGTTGTTCAGACGGCGAATGCAATGAATGTAATATCATATCACCCGAACTAACTTGCTTGGAATGGAAATCACGTAGGAATGATAATGCTGCTTCATATTCCTCTTGTTGTGATTGTGAGGATGTAGTAGTAGTGGAGGATGATGTCATGTTGAGCCTATCGCGTTTCTTATTGTTCGGTGATAGGATTGCCGTCATGTTGTTATTAGTTATTGCAATTGCAAATTTTATTATGAGTGGTCCAATCTATCAACTCCGCTCGATTTGAAGGATATCTTGTGATGTCAGACTTTGGTTTATTGGATTGGCCTATGTTTTGTCCAAAACCGCCACGCAATTTGCAACGAGATGATGGGGAGCTTCTTCGTGAGTTATGCACACAACTCAAGAATTTATGTGAAATAAATGATGACACGGCCAAAATATAGAAAGAATTACTTATATAATACGTTCTCGAGATGATAAAGATGATGACGAGCTGTCGTATCAGACAAAGATAGGTATCTACTTTCGAGGACTGAGATTCTTATAGATTGCTATGTGTTGTTGAGGCGTTGTATACCCTCCCTCCTCTTGGTATTGAACATATGTATTGCTCAGCATAACATGCTTTGTTTGATATTAGTTTTATATTATATCCTCCTTGGCTTCCTACCTCGTCTAACATGAACACATAACGATACCATTTTGCAAGTATCTTGTGTCTAAATCTATCTAGCTTTGACTTTGACCGTATATCCCCGGCTACTCTCTTATGCTTGTGTGATGTGCTTGATTCATATGGATACGAATCTTCCCTTACCTCACACTGTACGCAGGTTGTATGTTTCTCAGACTCTAGCCACTACTAAACATACCTGACGCCGCGGCTTTAT
>Ga0214480_100128_pt1 | contig 33418 bp, 25 predicted proteins | sample M1_20Mar14CPVII9_3_FD_165042 | JGI IMG/M metagenome (GOLD analysis project Ga0214480, IMG submission 165042) | Marine eukaryotic communities from Monterey Bay, California, United States - M1_20Mar14CPVII9sort6BwellE17 | ecosystem: Environmental > Aquatic > Marine > Unclassified | place: USA... | reverse complement strand
CTCAAGAGGCATACACAGATGCACGACGTCATCGATCAGACAAAGCAACGAATAATCATCCATGTGTGGTATTAAAACGTGCCGACGTATTAGATCATCAACCAAAGCACGGTAAGAAGATTAAACGCAAGAGGGACAAGGTATTAAATGAAGGTAAAGATATTAATGTACGTGTATCTGGCAAAGATGTACCAATTGCATTTGAATCTTTAGCGCGGATGAATATACGTGCGGGTGATTTAGTATTTGTTAGGAATCGGGATATGGTACCGGCGGATTTAATATTATTGGCTAGTTCGAATGAAGGTGGGAATGCGTATATTGAAACTAGTTCAATTGATGGTGAGACGAATTTGAAATTACGTAATAGTCCATCATTACCTGTTCCTGTGCAACGTCCTGGTACACCCGATCCATCCAATAGGGCATTATTTAACGGTGGATCAAAGGATGAGGGAGATGCATCATCATCATCTGAGACTGAATCATTCTCTGCTGCCATTCAAAGAGTAGTGTCAATGTCACTATTGGGCCACCCAGATGGCGTTTGTGCATTGGCAAATCCTAAAAATTCAGCTGATCGTCGAGGTAGTCTTACACCTGCTCATAAACGCTCTCCGAAGAGTACATATGAGAATATCAAACGTTTGTTCTGCGGGGATAAGACAAAAGGAGAGAATGATCGCAGGAGAGCTGTTCCAAATGATGGGGAGAAGGTAACATACATTGCTACCCTGACATCTGAACCACCCAACACACATGTTAATAATTACAGTGGAAAGTTGACTCTGCCACCCGATGTTGAGGGTGAACGGTGTGATCATGCTCCTCTCAATGCCGAGAATATTCTACTCCGTGGTGCAGTTTTGAGGAATACCGAATGGGTTATTGGACTTGCATGCTTTACAGGAGCTGATACCAAATTGGTAATGAACTCTGTGGCTACTCCTTCAAAGTTTAGTCAATTGGATATGCTCATCAATCGTACAGTCTTCCTAATCCTCTTTATTATGATTGTATGTGTTTGTACAATGGCTGGTATTGCTGTACACGTGAACGGAAAAGCATTTGATCAATTGTGGTATTCAGGATATAATACAGACGTATCAGAACCTTGGCCATACTTTAACTTGGAAGGGTCTGAGAATATTGGTATTCCAGAATGGCAGACTGAGACACAGAACTTTCTTCAAAATCTCTTCATGTTTATTACATTGCTAAGTAACTTTGTGCCTTTGAGTTTGTACGTTTCTGTTGAGATTATCACTGTCATGATGATGCTATATGTTGGTTGGGATCTTCACATGTATCACGATGAAACTGACACTCCTGCCGCCGCACGAAGTACAATTGTTACAGATCTTGGATTGGTCGAGTACATCTTTTCTGATAAGACGGGAACATTGACATGTAATATTATGGAGTTCAAACGATGTTCAGTTGATGGACATGTGTTTGGAATGCCCATAGCAAAAGCTGCACCCTCTGGTGGCGAAGCTGACGATTTGTTCTCAGATACGGTACATCCGTTGCCAACTCTGTTAGCTGGCTCAGATCCAGTGTCAGGTTTATCCCAGGTAAACGAATCAAACGGAAGTATTGACATATCCGCTGGCATGGACAAGTTAACGTTCGATGCCGAGATGTTCCTTCGAGTAATGAGTATTTGTCATACCGTAGTGGTGGAAAAAGATCACGTTCCTACATTTGCCAAGGCTGCTGCTGCTAGTCCCAAGAAAAAGAAGCGAACATTATCCAAAGCAGCATCCACAGTTTCAGAGGATCCCAAACTAAGTACTGCTCCAAAGGCACCGACGACCAAAAAGAAGAAAGTTCAAGATGGTGCGCCTGATGGATTTGCATATCAGGCAGAGAGTCCTGATGAAGGTGCCCTTGTTTCTGCGGCGAGTAATGAATATGGTTTCCAGCTGATTGGACGAAACTCCGCTGGTGTTAAAATATCTTGTCCCTGCCCCTCAATATTTGAAGATGATGATGTAGTTAAAGGATTGAAGAACGGGTCAATAACATCCAAAATGCTTGCTGCTAAATCATCACCATCGAAATACTCAGCTCCGCAAGTGAGTAAATCAGTAAATGACGGTGTGACTCCTCGTGTTGAGACATGGCCAATTCTTGCTGTGAATAAGTTTGATTCCAACCGTAAGAGAATGTCGGTATTAGTCCGCTCACCCCCAGAACTCGGCTCCGTACCCATGCTACTATGTAAGGGAGCTGATTCATCAATGCTTGTCGAAGGAGTGGCTGAAGGTGCACGCATGCTGGATAGTATCGTTGACAAGACTGATGATGGAGAACCTGCCGAGCCAGAGTCGGAGGTTGAAAACTCAGAGCTTGATTCGCTTCTTGGCCTACAAGCGCATTTAGGAGGTAAGTTTGCATCTGCTCGATAAATCTCTGTGCCTGAATAACAACCCTTTCCCTAACACTACATTTCATGCTCTCTTTACTCGACAGAATTTGCATCAGAAGGGCTACGAACGCTAGTTCTCGGAGTGAAGATTCTCACCGATGCTGCTGCAAATGAATGGCTTACAAAGTTCAAAGAAGCGTCAACATCGATAGATGATAGAGATTCAAAGCTAACCGCTGTTGCATATGAGATCGAGAAAGACTTGCATATTGTTGGTGCTACTGCAATTGAAGATAGACTGCAAGATGGAGTACCAGAAACCATTGCCAACTTAGAAAAGGCTGGGATCAAGCTCTGGGTTCTCACAGGCGATAAGAGAGAGACAGCCATCGAAATTGGCTACTCAACAAAAGTACTAACTCCTCAAATGCATCTAACGGAAGTAGTTGATGGTCCACAACAGAATGTGAAAGCACTTGTTGCCATGGAACTAATGCGGCACATCAAAATTGGGAATCTTCCTGACTACCAACTTGCTGCTCTCGACGAAAATAAGAGATTCTCCTTGAAATCACTATTAAAGATCTTTGTTTTGCTGGGCAATTGGTGGAGAAGAACGTGGCTCATATGGCGCCGTTTCTATTTGATGAGTATAAAGCGTATGTGGCTATCGAAGGAGGACTATCTAGATTATTCAGAAGAACTCGACGAGGATGTTGTGGCTGAGAAGAGGAGAGCCGATCCTCGTATTCAGCGAAGGAAGGTTCGAGAGCTTGCAAGAGAAATAATCGAGGACTTCTGGAAAGATCCTAAGAATACCAATGCAATCAAGCAACACGATGATGAAGGCTCAATGGTGTCAGATGACCCACCTGCCGTCTTTCAACGAGCCAAATCAGCTAAAGCATCCATAACTCGTCGAGGAAAGAACGATGAGTCAAATACGACCGAGTCATCTAGAATTCAAAAACTTGCTCTTGCTAGAGTTTCTGTTGACAATAAGGAAACCTTTGACGAGGAAGCACTCTCCATGCAGAGTTATAGACCTGCCAAAGCAGCCACAAACTTCGACAAGAAGAAAAGGACTATTTTTGAAAAGGCTTTTGCCACTGATAGTTTTGTGAGACATGGTAAATTGTCGAAGCATTTGAAGAAAGAGTACTTGGATGCCTTGGCTATCGACGAAAAGGAACAGTCTGGGAGACAAGAAATCGAATCTATGGTAGGAAGCTCTTCAGCAACCAAGCCTAAAGGCCATTTCGATGTAAGCTCAGTTAAGAGAGGACTTGTTGTCGAAGGAGCGGCGTTGAAACATCTTCTTGGCGATCCAGTATTGGAAGAGATGCTTTTCGCTGTTGCCAGCTGTTCTGATTCAGTTATTGCTTGTCGAGTAAGCCCTATTCAGAAGGCACTCCTGTTGAAAATGGTTAGAAAGTATGTATCCCCAACACCCACTACTCTTGCCATTGGTGACGGAGCAAATGATGTCGGTATGATCCAGGAGGCTCACATTGGTATCGGCATTTCTGGTTTAGAAGGACAACAGGCAGTGAATGCTTCAGATTTTGCAATAGCTCAATTCCGTTTCCTCGAATCTCTTCTGCTAATCCACGGCCGTTGGAACTTCATGAGAATGAGTAAAGCTATACTTTTCTTTTTCTACAAAAATGCTTTGCTGATTGGTACGATGATTGTATTCACGCCGTATTGCTTGTACAGTGGAACGCCGCTTTATGACCAATGGGTAATATCGGTATTCAATTTTGTGGGTGGCAGTATACCGATCCTATTTATGGCCTTCTTTGACAGAGATCTACCGAGAGACTATGTCATGCGGCATCCACAAGTATACGAGTCAGGCCCAAACAATGAATTCCTTTCTCTTCGGATGACGTTCCGATGGGTAGTCATTTGTATAATTCAAATCTATACTGTATATTACTTCTCAGCCCCAGGTCTTGAACTTGGCGGAGGCATGACATCTGCATTTAAAGGCCTAATGGGAAATTGGAATAGGGACGTCGTCGGTGATGGCGAAGGAGGTGATTTGAAAGTATTTGGAACTACTATTTACAGTCAACTGATTTATGTTGTTACATTCAAGGTGAGGAAACACACTATAGTCTCCCCAGACTTGCAACAAACAATTTACTCACATCTTATTTCATTGCAATCTTTACTCAGGCGTTGATGGAGACAAAATCCCTCATCTGGGGAGAGTGGTACACATTCACTTGTCGGCGTGGCAAAGGTGAAGGGTGGTGGAATCGTATGGGATATACTTGGGTTGGAATCACTTGGTTCTCAATTATATTTTACATTTGGTTCCTATACATGTATGAGGTAAGTATTGTGACGTTTGTTGTTATTTGGCACCACTTAACTTTTCACTAAATATGTATCAAATGCATTGTTCTACCCAAAATGTCTACAGCTGATTGGAAGACAAGGTCCACAGGTAGGAACCTTCTTCCCCTTCGTCTTTGTTACCGAGCATGTTCTAAACATGAGATCAATCACATGGATGGTTTCAATGTTGGTTCCTACAATTGCCGTCATATTTGATGTAACGGGGAAGGTCTACTCCAATATGTTCTATCCGACACAAACACAAGTCCATGCTGAAATAGCATATTGGAATGAGAAGGAACGTTGGGACAAACGTACTGGTTACCAGTACACAAAAGGGCGGAGTAGTACGAGAAAGGAGTGATAAGGCTTTAGGGTATATGGCATGAGATGTGTACCTTTTTAACATAAGAGTGAACATAGTATGTGTTGTTAAGTGTTAACAAGCGTGTATTTATGATTATAATCTATTCTATTCATGCTCCATATTTAGTTGTTGTTGTCTCCACTGCTCGACTTGAACTGCATCCTCATATGGATTGTATTCCTTGAGAAATGGGTGTTGCATTATTTGAAACAAGGAAGGTCTATCCCTTGGGTCTTCTCTAAAGATTTGCTGAAGCAGGTCAACTGCTTCCAAGCTTATGGGACGCTGCCATTGGTCAACGAGCTGTTTGAGTCCACCACGGCATATTAATCGAAACCGTGGATCATCCATACTGGCCCATTCAAAAGGAGGCAGTCCAACTAACATTATAAATAGGACTATCCCAGCAGCCCAAATATCAACACTAAACCCATCAAAGGTAGTATTCTGAAGAATCTCTGGTGAAATGTAATTTGGTTTACCACACTGCCCTTGAGGAGTAACAAGCTTCCGTAAAGTTCCCACAGTAGAGTCACACACTGTATCACACCCATTCGGTGAATTGTACGGTAATCTCAAACACATGCCCAAATCTATAACAAGTGCCTTGGAATTCTCATCGACCAGTATATTCTCTAGTGAAAGATCTCTATGACATACGCCATGTTTTTGTAGATGAAATAATCCCTATATGTTGATCATTGATAAGTTAGAGTTAGTATGCATATAAATTAATATACATGAAGTATATAATAACATTTACAAACAAACAAACATACACATCAGATGCATCAATACACACTACCACTTACATTGAGTAACTGACGAAACCAAAACTTGGCAACCGGTTCTTGAAACCTTCCATTCCGTTCTACATATCCAAACAACTCTCCACTCGAACAGAATGGCATGACCAAATAAATGTATTTATCATCCTTGAACAAATCCCAACATTGAAGTACATTAGGTTGTGCTCCATTCCTTGATATGTATTGCATAGCTGCAACCTCCTTTAGCGGATCTTCAATATGTTTATCCCGTAATTCCGAAACTACTTGTAAATCTATAATTTTCACAGCAGCCATTTCGGGTGTTATTTGCCATTGTGAGTTGCCATGCGGTCCAGCCCATTCTCGTACTTGTAATACAGTACATGATCGTACACAACCATATATTGCCTTCTTTAACTTCCTACCCACCCAATATGCACGTGGTGGTGGCTGACCATCCGATCTAACTTCATAGAATACATTAGGAACCACTGCTTCTTCATTTGTTTGAGGATTGAGAACAGATGCATTGACACGTGTTACTACCGAGAATTGCGGATCTGGAAAGTTTATTGGAGGTGCTGGTTTACCACAATTTAGTACCTCTGTATATGTTGCTGCCGAGTTCTGTAGATGAGCTATATCAGCTGATGTCGATATATCCATCATTCAAATTTTAATCTCTAGATATTGTTATGTGGAGAGAAAAATAATCAGCATATTGAACCCTATCTGCTTCTATATCTCTTGCTCTTGATCAAGACCTATCACACAAACTATCTGCTCCGCACCGAAACAAACATCTTGCCTCTGTGATCTGTTGTGCGTTGCCCATTTTAGCTCCAGCCATTATAGTTACCATTTTGTCGTGAATTGTCAAGGGAAAATAAAAAATGTGTTGTTGACAGATAAGGGTATCCTCATATCTTTTAATCTTTGTGTGTTGTTAGTTGTTTTATCGCGAGAGAGATAAATAATTATGCTTTGCTTTGTGATATGGTGATGATACAACAGCGGTCTCCTATTCGAACTCGTTATTGTAATATTTATCGTCTATTCCTTCTATCCTTCGGTGGTATTATACTGTTGCTTGTGTTTAGAGGAACATCAACAACAAAAGATACACTTACAACAACACAACACATCAGTACAAAAGATCCTACACATACATCACATCAACACAATACTATGGAAAATGATATGATGAAAGAGGATGTAATATTGCCAACAGTATCATATTCACTCTCTGCCATTGTTCGTACGAAGAAGGAGGGTAACAATACAACAAAATTAGAGTATGCCTTGGTTCATGATAAAGTTGATGCTGCAGCTAGAAAACGAGCTGAAGAGAAAGCAGCTCACGAAGGACAACAATATACTCTTGTACATGAAAAATCACCCAGAGGATGGTGGTTACCGGGTGGCGGTGTAGAACATCGTGATATAACACCAGTTGATGGAGCTATTAGAGAAGCGTTAGAAGAGGCTGGCTCACCTAGTCTTTCACATATGCTTCCATTATTTACAACTACACAAACAAATGATGAGAATATAAACGAAGATGAATTAAAACTATTACCGACCATGACGCATTTACTAAGTCTAGAACAATCTCCAGGAAGACAGCGTTTTATATTTAGAGGAGAATGGATTGATGATGATAATAATGACTCTGCAGACGATTCTAATACTCATAATTGCGATATACTGAAATGCCCTCCCGGAGACGATGAAAGTGAAGAGGCTCAATGGGTTACCTTGGATGAAGTTCAACAGATTGCAAATAGACAACGGGGCGATACAACACAAGTCGAATCAGATTCAACATTTCTACAACAAATGAAAGATCCATGGCTACGAGGTCATGAGCCAGTTACATTCTTTGGATTGCTTGAGTATGCTTGGCAACAAAACGAAGTAGTTCCAGGTCTACCAGTATATAAGATGAATCTTTCTGGAAATGATATTGAAGTAGAAGAGGAAGAAGTAACAGGGGCATTCTTTGGTAGACATACACTTGATGAAGAATCACAATTGGTGCATCATGGATCTAGGTCAGCTCTACTGACTCATCTGAAGTGCAGTCTTCTTGTTTATGACAAATCACAACAAGCATTTGCAATAGATAAAGCCACAAATATATTCCCATCATCATTAGTTAGTGATCAAAATGAAATGAGTCTTAAGAAGTTAGTAGATGATATGATTTCAGATTATGTACCCTCCCATCCGTCAGCAGATAACGCGAGTGTTGGATTGCTGAGAGTGCAACATATCATTCATGAGAATGGCAGAGAAGCTACCTTAACAGTGTATCCATACATACTCTTCCCCGATACAAGTGAGATTTCCAACAAAGCAACAGATTGGGTACCGATAGATGAACTCTCAAGCCCTTTGGAGAAAAGATTAGCAGAGGTAGTAATGGATGACAATCAAATGAAGGAAAAGTATTCTAGTCTGGAAGTTTTGCGGGATAAAGAAAGCCCAAGGAGATGTTGCCCACCAAACTAAAAAGCTTATATATCGAACACTTTTCATGTGCATATACCGCATGTTTAAGTTACAAGTTTTACTGTATTGTACACAAGTTTTTGTATTAATCATGTTTTGCTCTTCTTCAACTTCTCAAGCATTGCTTTCTGTTTTGCTGTAAGTTCCTTCTTCTGTGATCTATTCTTATCAGTACTGGCACTCTTGTTTTTGGAAGAAGAAGAAGACGATAAATTCCAACCAACTTTACCCTTCAGTCCAGCTGCATCACGAGCTTCTGCAACTATATAAATGCAAGCGTCAGATTGGGCACCTAGAAAACTAGTACCTGTTCTTGCAAGACGATTCACCCAGGGCGGAAACGTATTTAATGTTTGACTACTTTTGTTTGGGTTATCTTCCAACAAGTTATCCCCAAGTATTATAGCGGTTGCAAACGTTTCTGAGAAGTGATTACAGTTTCTATTTGCGAGATGATAGTTACTTCCTTTCCAATTTGCATCTCTCATTCGAGTTATTACAGCATTAATATCTTTTAATTCTAACCATGTTTGTCCCAATATTGTAGACTCTTTATATGCCGCATTTGGAGGGATATTTCTATCAGCCTCAATCGATCCAGATGTCCGAACTATACCTGTCACTGCACCAAACTGATACCTAAATCCTCGAGCATCAATGGACGTATGGTAAGCACCAAAGCCTAATGGTGATAAAAGTCGACTGAAGAAGGATGATGTAGTAGTAGTAGATTGTTCTTGTGTTGTTGTTTGAGATTGTTGTGACTCCGGTAGGAGATCATAAATGTGTAATGTAACATTATCCATAATAATTACAGTAGATTGTATCAATATCTCGATTAGATTGATATACTAAACTACCTATCACTCTTTATGTCAATGACAATATTGAGAGAGCAAATTGTTAACAGGTATTTTTCTTTCTGGAATCCAAGACTATACAGTACTAAACACTGATGTAGCGATAGATTGAAGGTGTATTACGAATGCTTTATCGCAACCTTTGGCGCCATCCAATTCATGATCAACACCTTGCGGATCTATGAGAGCCGTGCAAAGATACCAAAAGATACCAGTTTTTATGGCAATGACATATCGTACAATGAATGTTGTAGATATTATCGTAGTGGCTCGCTGTAGGTCTATCGTTGCAAACCAATAAGCAAAGCTGCAAATAGTACATTGGAGGATGCCAATAGACCCTCCGGTAAGTGTGTGCGTGGAATCGTCATTTGATTGCACCACCACATTATAATATTTTCTCACCTTTATCCCCACCACACAATAATATTATAGGTAACAGCCAATGACGCAACCAACTTTACCTTCATCTCTACGGAGGCGTATTGTTGAGAAAATCAGTGCTAATAAGCTAACGATTGTAGTAGGGCCAACAGGAGAGTCGTTTGTGTTGTTTTGTCATATGAATTCGTGTGTTCAATATGAAGTCTCGAAGACTTGAATGCTTCATTTGAATTTATTTTGTCTTTATTTGTTTGCCTATTTGCAACCCATATGTACTAATGGAAGTTACTATTATCTCTCTTCATCTTCGTAAACTGTGAAACGCGCACCTTCCAGGATGTGGTAAGTAAACAAAACTGTGGTGTTAACTTGAATAGTAGTCTCCAAAATTGTTGTGTCTATGTATTATGTATTGATTGAGTGATGAGTGATACACAACTTTCATGCATAACATACTATTTTGTATGTTCTACTACTTTTTATGCACAACATACTAACAAAAAATAATATATATATATATATATATATATATATATATATAATATTGATATATATATATATATATATATATATATATATACAGGAAAGAGTAGTATTGTACCACAAGTGTTACTGGATGAAATAGGTAGTCCAATCCTTGTTACACAGCCTCGTCGATTAGCAGTGGTTGCAGTTGCATCATATGTTGCCAAGCAACGCGGAGCGGTACTGGGAGAGGACGAGGTTGGTTATCATGTAGGACAGGACCGTATGGCAAATAAAGATACATCATTAGTGTTTAGTACTGCCGGGGTTTTATTGGAAGAGTTAAAAGCACATGGTTTGAAGGCATTGACAAAATACAAGGTTGTTGTAATCGATGAATGTCATGAGAGAAGTTGTGAGAGTGATCTAGTGTTGACCATCATTAAAGAGTTCATGATATCCAATCCTCGGTCAAACTTCAAGCTAGTATTGATGTCGGCTACATTTAATAGCAATCAGTACTCATCATTCTTCAGAAGTGTTCCCGGCTGTGATCATACCATACCAATTCAAACCGCAAACAGTATTGATGCGCACTATGATAGAGTTGAAACATTGTATCTTGAGGATATACACAAGCTGCTTCGAAAGTCAAATCATGTTGAAAAAGATGAATACATTGACTATTTAATCGATATGAAGAATTGTCTTCCGGACGATGCCGAGGGAAAGGTATTGACTGAAGCTGCACAAGGAAGAGACAATGGAGAAGATCTTTCTTGTATTTGCACCAACATATCGTGAGTGACATTTGATGCATGCATGCCATTGTCTTCCATATGCAACACACCCACCGACCTTACACATCATACACTTCCATACATAGGTCATCTTGAGCAGATCTATAATTTTCTAAGAGCATTCAGCTGGTGTGAAATAGATGTATTGCATTCTTCTATTGATGTCGAGGATTGTTTAGAAAGTATGAACAGCAACAAATTAAATAGAAGAAAGAAGCGGAAGATCTTACTTGCTAGTGCCATTGCAGATTCGTCTGTAACGGTCCCAGGGGTTGCTTGTGTAATCGATACTTGCAAAGCACTTGAAATGAAATGGAACAGGAAAGTCCGCGTTTGTATTGTTTTATCCTATGAATTCAAATGCGCAATATGAAGTACTTTATTTGGTTGCCTTTGCAAACCACATGCACTAACAGAAGTTACTATCATCTCTCTCCAACCTCATAACTAACAAAACGCGCATCTTCCAGGACTCGTAAGTCTTACGATACGAAGTGTGTTTGGGCTAGCCAGGCTATTTGTGATCAACGAAGAGGTAGAACTGGTCGCACATGTCCTGGCAAAGTATATCGACTTGTCTATCAGAGCTTTTACAACAATTACATGGATGAGTATGAACAGCCCAAGCTCGTGCTAGCATCTATGAGGGATGAAGTTCTATCTCTTTTGGCGTCTAAGAACAAGGTCATGCAAGATCCAGCTCTCCTGTTGAAGAAGTGCATTGATCCTCCTTCGTCAAAACATGTGTCTGATGCAATTGACTACCTGAAAGATGTCGGTGCTTGTAGAGAAGTCAGTGAGTATCAATTTTGCTTAACCTTTGCTGGTGCTCATGTTATTGAATTCTAACATACTATACCTTTCAGTCATAGCTCGTAAACGTAGGTTGGTCTTAACTGAACACGGGGAACTAATCAGTGGGCTTCCATTCACTTGTGATGAGGCTGGGACATTCGTTTATGGTGCTAAGAAGGGGTATTTACATGAATCACTTGCATTGGTAGCGATCAAATCTGCAAAACCATTTCCGATTACTCAAGCATTTGGAGATGATGAATCTAATAGACTAAACTTGAGTCGTTACTTTCCAAATGTTGACATGAAAAATCCACAGTCAGTTGCTATTGCCAACCTTGCCGCATACATCTATTGGTGCATGGAATGGAACAAGATTCGACGTCATGAAATGCAGCAACACTTCAAGAACTGCACCGGCCAAGTAGGAGTATCTAGCCAGTTCTTTGGTGACCATTCACTAGCACATAGTGATACTGTCTCTTTCAATGTTGGAAAATTGACACCCGAGATGGACCAAGCTCATAGTGATTGGTGTCGAGAACACTTCATAAACCCATCTAGTGTCAAGTCGTAAGTTTTGGTAGTTGTATATTGACTTGTCTATTGATGCTTATATCTAACATATCATCTTCTTTTTTACACTTTCATCTTATTCATCACACTTCTCATTTAGGATTACAAACTTTATCGATTCTGCCATGACAAGACTATATAGATGTGACATAGATCCGGAGTGGCTTAAATGTGCACCACTGGAGCCAACTTGGAATATGGTAAGCAAGATGGGGTCGATCTCTCTGGATAGTCAGTACTCATATCTCATGATCTACCTTATACATCGTCACAGGATCAAGGCATTCAGTTGCGAAATGATGTCTTCTCTTCATTATATGGTGATATCAAAGGCAGAGATTTATCTACCAAGACTTTGACTCAACTACAAAGCCAATCTCTTGTTACAGAAGGAGAGAAAGATACCGCCAATGGATATGCATGTATACACTTCCTAAGAGGAAATTGTACATTTGGTGATGATTGCAGGAATGTCCATTCGTTTCAGGCACCTCGTCCTCCTTGTCGTTTTCATTTAAGAGGAGGCTGTACAAACGATCAATGCTTGTATTCTCATGGAGAGGAGGAACCGGTTGAAACTTCCATTAGTGACAGTACAATGGTTACACCAAAATTTGGCAAACATCATCTAGGAGCATTCGGTTGGTACTGTCAAGATTCTTCTTCACTGTTGCTACTTGGAAAGTGTGGTATTGAGCGTGTTTTGGAAAGCCTTCAATTACCCCCCAAAATGGTATTGGGAGGTGGATTGATGGAGCTTGTTCATATGCACAAGAATAGATACTTGGTCAACAGAGGCATCACCAAGATTGCCTGGAACTTCCCAGTTGCAAGCAGTTCAACTGATGAGGAGAATGAGAAATTACTTCGTGGATTCTTCATGAGTGTCTCATCATTCTTTGAGACAGAATTACAGAATACGTCTTCACATCTCGAGCTCGGGATTGCTCTAATGGGCAATCAATTCTCCAAGCTTTGTGCTTTACAATCTGCACAACAAGCAGGCCTTTGTCTCGAGTGGTTTGAAGAGTTTGATACGGATTTCCTTCCTCGCTATAAACCTCGTAGTTTGAATGGTGAACCGATACAAATATGTGATGCTAAGTTTTATGTCTTTAGAAAGAGAAGAAATGTTATCTACTCTCGACCAAGCATGATGGAGATACGTCAAGGATGCAAGTATGGTATTGAGTTAGAGATGACTTCTGCACCTCATGTGTCTAGAGACGATATTGCATTAGCGCTTTCACACAACAACATCCAAGTCATTAATGTCGATGGAAGTTGGGCAGAGGCCAAGAAGGCGTCTCACCATTGGAAACTAGTTGGGGATGGGAGCATCACCTGTAATGTTTCCCAGCCTTTCTGTAACAAATTTGAACTCGTTAGTCCTATCCTCCACTCCGAGCATGGGTTAGTCACAACTGCAAGTGTACTAGGCCGTCTTTCTCGGGTTGGAGTGACCGTGAATAGAAGTATGGGCTTTCATGTTCATGTAGATGTTTCCCAGTATTTAGTCTCAGACATTGTTAAGATTTGTCAACAGTTCATCAAGTATGAGAATGTTATTGACTCAATGCTACCTGGATCTAGAAGAACAGGTAGTCCAGAATCCAACAGATACTTCAATAGCAATGGTCAACGAGCAAAGGAGGCACTTGACATGGAAGAAGAAGATGTATTGACTGCACTACGTTTATGCAATAACACTCACGAGCTTGCCGATATCATGAATCCATACATCAACTCATTAACAGATCGGCGCTATTACAAGTTAAACCTTCAAAATCTTGTTACTGGTAGGCAAAGTACAATTGAGTTTCGGCAACATAGTGCCACTGCTTCATTTGAGAAAGTTGAGGCTTGGGTACGATTTGTTGTAAGGTTTTGTGAGAATTCATGCAGCTCCGAGCTCCCAACTTCATTTGTCAATGCATCACAAAGTGTTGATGAACAGTTCGATGATCTATTCAAGAGTATCATTCGAGATAGTGTTTTGTATTCTTACTACAAAGAACGAAGACACTTGTTATCAGTTGATGACGAGGGTGATGCCTGTTGTCATGGTTGTGTTACTGGTCGTGGATGCTCAAAGTAGGATATTAACTTCAACTAACTGATAAGCCATTTAATGAGTATACTCTGTCTACTGATAATCAGTTAGACTCTTTTCTTAACCATATCTGTGTTTATATCTCGGCCAGGTTATATCATTGAATCTCACATTTTTGAAGGTAGGGTATCCTTTGAACCAATATCCTGAATGATATGCTCCCGTCGTATCAACTGGCAATAGAAAAGGTGTATGAAGGTACATCCTACACTTTCAGGGCATTATATTGAGATGAGATCATGATATCACAACTCGACACATCTATCTCTTCATTTGTGAGTGTATCCTAAAGGATACCTCAAAAATTATGAGAGTGTGTAAAAATGTACGCCCCATAAAATTAGTATGTACCTTATTGAAAAAGGCGGCTCCATATATATTAGGAACTGACCATAGACATCAACACACGCACTATTTATCCTTTTGGAATTATAGGTAGATCGATATTCACTGGGGTACTACTCGCTGAAATTGGTTATCAATTGTTTTGTGGGGTCTCTCTCCTTGGCAACTGAATACAATGGATCATACAAAACATAAGAAGAAGAGACGTAAAAGATCTCATAAAAGTACTGATGGCGGTGGAAATCAACATCAACAACAAGTCAGTAAAGTTGATAAACAGAAGAGACACGAAGAGAAACTTGTTCTGTCACAACAGTTACGTCAACTATCCTCACAAAAACGATTAAAAGAATGTATAGAATTATATAAATCACCGACAAATGATGAATTAAGAGATGCTCATCATGGTAGTATAGTAGTTGACTGTTGTGCACGTTGTGGTGATGTACAGCAAGCTGAGAAAATTGTATATGATATGTTATCCACAACTTCACAATCTAAATCATCACAGAAAGATATCAAAGTTATTCCTGCATACTTTTGGCAAGAATATAAACAATTTTCATATAAAACAGTACCAATACAAGCATGGACAGCACTACTTAAAGGATATGTCCATTCTGGCATGATGGATAAGGCAGATTCATTGTTCACTTATTTATGTGATACACACCGTGCTATACTACTTGCATCTAACAATGGTAGTAAGAAGCGTAAAAGAGATGCAGAAAATGGAGTTAATGTTCGTACACTCAACACATTATTAAGAGGTTGTTTATGGACTGCAACATCACTTGATAAAGATAAGTTAGTTGGAGGAGTTATGACTGCATCACGAGCTTGGAGTCTTTGCAAAGATGTTAATATTGAGTTTGATACATCTTCATATGAATATTATATATCAATATTATCCCAATCACTACAATGTAAAGCTGCAGAGGAGTGTTTACAAAAGATGAGGGTACAATTTGGTATAGAACGGGGCAAACATATAGATCCAACAATGATTGAATCTTTGGTAGTTTGTTTAGTAGTTATTGCACGAGGATATGTATTATTGGGAAATATAAGTGATGGTAAGAGATGTGCACAGGAAGCATTGGAATATATGGATACATCAACAAGCAATGGTACAGGCCCTACTCAGCCATCGTCTGATACTTTCTCCGCCAAGAAACAACAACACCAACAAACCACGGGAGGTAAAAAGGCATGGTCACATTCAAATAGAGATGCTGATGGTGGCACAACTGGGCGACGTGAAGAGTCAAACAAGCTATTTCGTAGCCATCGACTTTCAGAACTAAGATCAGAAGCCTCATCACTTATTGAGCTTTGTAGTCAAGAAAGTGATACCATAAATTCAAATATTGCAAAGTTAATGCTGACTCGATTGCTTTATTTCTCTGGAGGTGGAACTACCGGTAAAGATGCAACAAAGGCTACGACAAAAACATCAAGCGTCGATGCAGAGGAAGTTATCAAACAATGGATTCACTCATTATGGCATAGCTTTGGGTTAAAAGAGATTGCCAGTAAAAATGGTGACGCTTTGCAGTGTATATTTCATTTATCATCAAAGAAGAAGAAGAAACACAAGCAGCTACCATCTGTACTTTCAACAGAATTGTGTACTAGTCTACAAACACAAATATCTGGGACAAACAGTGTTATATCTCGTGACTCGGGCTACATTAACTTTTCAAAGGTATTTACACCGGTAAATGAGGAGAGTGAAGCTTCATCAAAAGCACCACAGCCCAATAAAAAGTTGCACATTGAGTTAGGCAGTGGATCAGGAGACTGGGCTTGTCTCCAGGCTAAACTCAATCCGTCTGACAACTATGTCACTGTCGAGCTGCGTTCAGATAGAGTTGCCCAAACATTTGCCAAATGCATGCTTAATCAACAACAATCTAAGCATTCACCATTGGCAAATTTGTGTTGTGTTGGATCTGAATGTGGTTCATTTTTAAGGGAAAGAGTCAAGAAGGATACTGTTCAGACTATTTTTGTGAATCACCCCGAGCCACCGACTCAAACTTACAACTCTGTAACGGATGAAGAGCCGGCACACATGTTAAACTCTCAAACCATCATATCGGCAACTCGATGTCTACAATCTAACGGAAAAGGGCGTCTAATAATTGTTACAGACAACTTGATTTACGCTCGTTTGATTTGCCAGACAGTAGTTCGTGTACTAGAGAATAATAATGAGTTGGTAGGATTGCAAGGGAGTGAAGTCAGAGATTTGAGACGGATAGAATCATTTGGTCGTTCATCTGTTCATCTTTATGAAGGCCAACCTTCAGCATCTATTGGTCACTTCACACCAAATCGATTTGACCGAGGTACATCCTACTTTGATAGACTATGGAGAACAGGTGCCGGCAAGCATGCGGATATGAGGAAACGATTTATCATTGCTCTTCGTACAAGTGGAGGAGAATCTATTAGTTATGGTAGCAAGGGAGATAGATCATCTTTTAGATCAACATCAGGGGGGAAAGGCAAAGCTGGATCTATTATCGAAGGGAAGAAGTCAAATAAGAAAAAGAGTGCCGAGAAACAGAAAAGAAGAAACGAACGACGCCTGGCTCGCCGAGAGCAGAAGCAGAAGTAGACTTAAGCAAAGTAGACTTAAGCAAAACAGAAGGATAGTGTTTCCTAATCTGTCTTAAACTAACTAGAGCAAGTCTCAAATGGAAGTATCATCCTGAATCACAGACCAGAAATTCATTCCTATGGCTTGGTATACATTGAAATGATACCGCAGTCATCGATAACCACATCAACGTCGGGCTTATCACTAGCACCCTTGGGTACGTTCTCAATCTTTCGAACGATATCCATACCCTCCACAACTTCTCCAAAGACACAATGTTTGCCGTCAAGGTGCGGAGTCTCGCGAGATGTGATAAAGAATTGACTTCCGTTCGTGCCAGGGCCAGCATTTGCCAAACTCAACAATCCGCCCTTTGTGTGCTTGATCTTAAAGTTCTCATCCGCAAACTATTTATTGTTAACATTGAAATGGATTGTTCAGAATAAGACAAAAGGTACATCTGCATAGCAATATATATTATCAAATCAAAACATACCTTCTCTCCATAAATACTTTCTCCTCCAGTTCCGTCTCCATTGGTAAAGTCTCCGCCTTGAATCATAAAATCTTTAATCACTCGATGGAAAGTAGATCCTTTGTAGTGTAAAGGCTTGCCTGACACGCCTTCTCCCTTCTCTCCAGTACACAAACACTTGAAATTATCAGCCGTCTTAGGTGTAATATCAGCATATAACTGCATGACGACACGACCTAGGTCTTCGTCGCCATGTTTCAAATTGAAATAAACATGAGGATTATCACCCTTGGCGTTGGGAATGAGCACGCCTTCCTTATCATCGTACAGACCCTTGTCCAAGAATCCGCCGAACATCTCCTTCTCTTTTTTCTTTGCATCTGCGTTCTTGGTCTTTAACTCTTGAATAGCCTTTCGTACATCCTTGTTCTTATTATCAATACCATATGCTGCCATTAAATCCTTCTTGGCATCCTTTAGCTCTCCCATACTCATCTTGGCTAATCCACGTCTATACAGTACTTTGATATTAGTCTTGGCCGAGTCTGGGTCTCTACTAAATACAAGATTGCAACAATTGATAACATCCGGCCATGATTTATCCTTCACATAACACATGGCAGCATTTGACATACATTTGACATACATGTCTCGTTCCTCATCTGGTAGTGGAATCTCAGCCTGTTCAGAGTTTTCATCAACTAAGTCCGCTGCAGCTTTGTATAATTCAGCCGCAGTTGTTGTATTACCGGAAGTAAACTCTTTAGTACCCTCTTCTTTCTTCTTTTTAGCCTCAGCCAATCTCTCCTCTGGTTCCATATCCCACTTACTTTTTTCCTTTTCCTTAAATCCTAACAGCTCTACATCAAAGATTAAGTTTGAGTTTGCTGGGATTTTCTCACCCATTGATCGATCACCATAACCATAATCAGCACGAATTGCAAGCTTGGCCTTTTCTCCTACTTTCATGGAAGCAAAGCCTTCATCCCATCCTCTGATCACCTGAGACGCTCCAATTGTGAACTCAAAAGGCTTGCCTCGATCTATAGGTAGGTTAAAGATATAGGTATAATCATATTTAATATTATGAGCATTGCAGTGAAAACCTCATAAACACACACACAACCTTTATAACTCACCACGAGAACTGTCAAACTTGGATCCATCTGATTCAAGCGTACCAGTGTAATGAGCAGTTACCACACAACCATTAGGAGGTGGACCGGCGGCTCCTGTATATAATAATAGTATGTGATATTAAAAAAGATATGTAATTATGTGCATAAGATATGAACAAAAAAATCTTTCAAATTTGAGTGCTTTACTCACCTTCCGGAGCGGCCTCAAGAATGGTTTTCATGATACCACCATCTTGGGCGATAGTTACGTCAATAGGGTCTGTCATGATGTGTTGCGTAGGGAGGTGTAGTAGATAGGAGGGAAGGTGAAGAGAGACGATACAAAGATTTTGTGGCTGACATTTTCAAACTCACAATAATTGTATTTCGTACTTTGTACTCAATGGATTTTTGAGTTTGAGTACAAAGAGATTGTAGGTGAGTGAGTTCTTATCTTGGCTGTGTAGATTATCTCTTGATATACTCCAGACAATTTGGATTTAGTTTTATATCTTTTCAGCTTTAGCTTTTCAGCCTAACTCTGGCTCTACTTATCATTTGTCCTTCCCATCAGTACTACTTGTCTCACCTTTATCCCCTTCTTCCACCTTATCGCCCTCCTCATCTGAGCTTGTGTCTACTCCTTCAATCTTCTCGCCCTGTTCTTCACTTGAACTTGCGGTATTATCCGTATCTTTATCAACACTAGACTTGACAACACATAGCATTATATCATTCAACCTGGGTAACATACTTCTACCATCATCTAATAGTCCTGCGGCAACAAGGCAATTATCCAACACTTGCTCTGCCAAGACTTTTGCCAATACAGGATCCGTTCCCTTCAATTTGTGAATACCAACAATAATCTCATGATCTGGATTAATCTCCACAGTCTGCTTCGGCAATGGCATTGCACTAGAGGATGTTCCACCCTCGGATGTTTCCACCATTCGCATCATTCGGCGTAATGCACCCGATTCATTATCAGTAACGACAGCAGGCGATGATGAGAGACGGGTAGTTGTTTTACATTGAGATACCTTGTCCGATAGGGTAACTTGGAACCAACCACAAAACTCGGTCGCTTCTTCTTTTGAAAGCTTTGAACTTCCAGAAGAAGATGATGTATCATCATCTTTGTCATCTTTTCCATCCTTATCCGAGTCTTCCTCATCCGACTTGGGCAAGTCAACGTTACTCCTATCGGCACTAACCAAGTCACGTCCTTCAAACGACTTCAAGTTTGCCATTACAAAGTCATCAATGGCCGAATAGATGAAAATAACCTCTCGTTTCGACTTGGCAAATCCCTCCATGTATGGACTCTGCAATGCCAATTCTCGTGTCGGAGCAAATAGGTAATAAATTTCCTTCTGCTCGGGAGGACAGCGTGATACATACTCATCAAGGGAGACTAGTTCACCACCCAATCCCTTGTTTGTTTCAAAGTAAAGAAGCTTCGACAATGGCTGCATTGATTCGGGGTCTTGACAAACACCCTCTTTAAGAAAGTAGGAGTATTCCTTGTAGAACTCATCTCTGTACTTGTCTGTATCCTTTTTCATCATTTTAGACAAGTGATTGATAACCTTTCGTGTCAATGCCTTCCTCATCTTGCCTACTAATACAGTATCCTGTGGTTTCTCTCTTGATATACTGAGCGGCAAATCCTCGCTGTCAACCGCACCTCGAATAAATCTACACCATTCTGGTAAGATATCCGGAGACTTGGCCTCAATTAATATCTTTCGTGAGTATAATGAAACACCTGGATCCATCCTTCCCATACCATGCTTCTCTTGATGGAAGCTCGGTATGTAGAATAATGCTTTAAGATCCAAAGGAGCATCAACACGAAAGTGAATGGTACTCAATGGTTCATCATACATGTGCGAGACATACTTGTAGAAAGCGGAGTGTTTCTCATCGTCTACAGTTTTGGGATCTTGCAACCAGATTGCGTCAATGGTATTGACTCGATTACCTGTGTTGATATAAGGGCAGGGACAAGTGAGAGGATATGTGTAAAAAAAATGTGCATAAAATGTGCACAAAATTTATGTGCACAAGATATGCACAAAACAATAGAACACAACACGCACACAAACTTACCATTCAAGAAGATTGGGAAACCAACAAAGTTTGAATACTTCTTAAGAATCGTTTCAATGGTCGATTCATTGGCATATTGAGCCAACTCCGGCTTGAGATGAAGCACTACCGACGTACCACGATCTTGACGTATATCTGAATCTAATTGTGATATGGAATACTTGCCAGTGCCGTCTGATTCCCAAACAATTGCCTCATCATCATTATCACTCTCTGCAATACTATTATTATCATCAGATATCTTACCAGCAGACTTGGATCTAACATCAACTTTATCAGCAACCATGAAACCAGAATAGAATCCTACACCAAATCTACCAATTATACCCTGTCCGAATCGATCCTCGGGTGTATCATCGGCACCCTGTTTCTTCAAATTCATTTCATTGATAAACGCCTTACTTCCCGATCGTGCAATGGTACCCAAATTATTCACCATTTCTTCCTTCGACATTCCAATACCTGTATCTGTAATTGTTAATGTATTTGATGCCTCATCAGTTGTTATACGAATTTCCAAATCAGAACCATCCTCAGTACTACCAGATAAGGTACCAGTAGCTTGAACATGACGTAACTTTTCCAATGCATCACTTGCATTTGATACTAATTCTCTTAGAAATACTTCCTTATCTGTATAAAGTGAATGTGTTACAATATCTAATAATTGTTTGGTTTCTGCTTGAAATTCTAACTCATCTTTGGGAGGGGGTGGTGGTTTATCGTCCTTTTCAATAACTTCTGCATCTGGTATGGAAGAAAAGTGTGCAATACTTTGATAATTGTTGCTGTTTGTCCACTGCTTTGTATGTTGATGATGATATTGGTTGTGATTGTTGTGTTGAGTTGTAGATGGGAGAGAAATGACTGATAGAGATCTACTCTGACGACCGCTGTTACTCGTCGCCGATATTAAACTTCTACCACTACTTCTAATTGCCCTTGATAGAGCTGCCTTTGCAGCGTTTAGTTGCACTACTACCATTGTCTTTGTATGGGAGTGTTGATTGTGTGTGACATGAGCAATGCAAAAGGTCAAAATAAGATTTCTACGGCTGAGATTTATACTGTTTGATGGGCAGTAAACCTCCGAGAAGAAGAACAAAATGTAATTTGGGTGGTCCACAATACGAGATGATGGCGCTATTCTATACATAGAGGGAACACAACAACAAACACTACACTGATCAATCATACTCTCTACAACACTTAGAAATCGGTAGTATGGCGGCGACGACACATAAACTCTTATGGGGGGCATATGAACACATAACAACAAGTTTCTTTGGCACAACTTCCGAGTTACTCAGCCCTAACGACTCTATATTATATGATGATAACAACATGTACCTCCACGACAGTAACAATGAAAACAGCATATATGCAATGGAAAATAATGATATAGATTACTCTCGACATTTAGCAAGCGGTAAAGAAGACTTAGGCGTTAATGCAACACACATATCATATGAAGATTTATATGCATCTATCATATTCTTTGCATGTATATACGTCGGTGGACAAATAGCTTCACGACTATTACGTATGCCAAGTTTAGTTGGTGAGATATTCGTGGGTATATTACTTGGACCGAATTTGGCGGCGTATGTCCCCCATCCTATTAGTTATGTAATGTTGGGTGAGATTGGTTTAATATTATTGGTAATTGAGGCGGGTATTGATATTGATTTGACTACATTAAAGTTAATTGGTAGTAGAGGATTGATTATTGCAATTATTGGTAGTATATTGCCAATTGCTTTGGCGTTGGTAATTGCTTTGGCAATTGGTACGGATACCAAGGGTGCAATTGCAGCCGGGGCATGCTTTGGCCCGACATCGTTGGGTATTGCAATGAATATTCTTCGACAGGGTAAGATTGTGAATACACCCGTAGGACAGCTCATTGTTAGTGCTGCAGTTATTGATGATATGATTGCACTTATCATATTGAGTCAATTGGGTGCTTTGGCTGGTGATGCCACTGTTGCGGCAATAGTCATTCCAATTGTTAGCGCTTTGGGTTTCTTGATTATTGGGGGAGCTATTGCTGTTACGATATTACCCCGCTTCCTTGATCGATACTTCTTCGGTAGAATTAAGAAGGAGAATCATGGCCAGGCAGGTTTGGCATTAATGTTCTTAATATTGTTCGCCATGATGCCAGCTACCTATTATGCCAAGAGTTCATTCCTCATGGGTGCGTTTCTTAGTGGTTTGGTATTCTGCAACAATCATGCAGTCCATGTACGATTCGTATCACAGTTCAAACGCATTCTACAGTGGCTTATGCGCATCTTCTTTGCAGCTAGTGTAAGTTTGACGTGTTTGCTCACATCTTATGTCACTCTTTTATAAGACATGTCATGTATGCTCACAACTTATAACTCTTGCTTTTTAGATTGGATTTCAAGTACCAATTAAAGATTTTGCAGATGGAATGGTTATTGCTTATGGATTGCTCTTTACATTAGCACTACTGGGAAAACTTGCCGTCGGTTTCCTAGTTCCAAACTTTAACAATACAGACAAGTTCAAAGGCTTGCATCTAAGGGATTGTTTGGTTACTGGCTTCTCAATGGTAAGAGTTTATATCCTTTATTATTATTAATTATTTGTAAACTTTCATATCTCATATCTATTTCATACGTTCTTTACCAGGCTGCCGAAGGAGAGTTTGCTTTTGTGATTGCAGTCTTCGCAAAGGATCAGGATCTCATTAGTGCAGATCTATATGCCTCGATTGTTTTGGCTGTGCTAATATCTACAATCATACCTCCATTTGCTCTTCGGTTTACCTTATCATATTATAATAAAATTGCTGCTAAGATGATCAAACAGGCAGAAGACTTGGAACGTCAGCGTGCTACTACCATTGATGCCTCTCTGGGTCTCACAAGGGAAGAACAAGAGAAGCGTTTACGGGTGAGTCTTCTTAGTATCCTTTATTCTTTGCGTGCTCTGTCACTGATACCCTAACATGTCATATCCCTATCAACAACTACTTTCCAGGAAAATATCGAGGCAAACAAGATTGTCTTTCTTTGTATTCAAATTCAATGTGGATCAACTTGGGGACTCATCCCTAAGATTATTTCAACACTTACCAAGTTGGGGTTGGAAGTGATTGATAATCGTTCTTGGCATCCAAGGGGTGTAGACTCAACACTAATGACTGAAATCTTTGTAGAAGATGACTTTTTCCTTAATTGTACAGATGAAGAAGCACATATAACTATTGATCATCGTATTGAAGAGGTAACCAATGCCATGTCAGAAGCTATTCGACAGCCAGGTGCCAAAGTCAAAGTCACTCGATGGTTTCCAGGAGTATTACAAGCAATTGTCGAGGAGGTCAAATCAAAAACTGACACAACAAATATCACAAGTGCTGGTAATAGAGGTAGTGTAAAAGAACTCTTGGCCAAGGAAGCAACAAAGACATTAGAGAGTAAGAGAAATATCCAAATTGCTGCCACGACGGAGAAGTCTTTGGATGAAATTAAGAAAGAAATGGGAATACCAATCGAGCATGACACACCAGAACCGCCTCAAGCTACAATAGTAGAAGTGTCAGCTTCACCTCCAGTAACAGATTTGTCAGCGGCAGCACTCCCTCCTCCGACTACAACCCGTCGTAGAGTTAGACAGAAGATGAGGTCCACTCCAGTAACTGGAGGATCGTTATTTGATGGTCCAAAACAACCTCCTGCACCCGAGGAGCCCAAAATTGCAGGAGGTGGACGACGTCAACCTGGAAGCCGTAAGCCCTTTGCCAGTTTGGGCGGTCAGTCGGCAGAGCTTGTGGTTGGTGGAGAGGTATTCAAGATCCGTGTAATGCCAGAGACGGTTCATAGAATACGATCGGGATATAGTGGTGAACTACTAGAGGATTCAAGTGTGAAATTTTCTCAAGAGGATGTACCGATTGAGCATCGTCTACAAGGTCTTATTCGTACAAGTGGTTTGCAAACAATATCAGAGGACGTATCGGAAACCGCTAGCAACGTTGGCTCTGATAGGGATTCTGAGTGGTAAGTATGCAGTGGTACTTTAAAGCAGTAGAGAGACGAGAGACATAGAGAATAGACTAGGAAGTAATTAAATACTGTATTGTAATAAACAGCGTTTCTTATCTTATCATGTGACTCTTCTTATTACATTATACACAAATTATGTCTTGACAGTACCTCAGATCTTAAGCTTGATCTTATTTATAAAGATTGCTTCTTCATTTTAATCTTCTTTCTTTTGTTGTTGTTGCCTTTATTTTGTATTTCAGTTGCAGGGCATAATAATAGGGGGGATAAGTAGCGGTTGTTACGGTTACAGATATGATCGCGTTGTGATATGACTATACTACCGAGTAACACCGTGATATAGGTACAGATAATAACCTTCCAAAGACCACTTGACTTTGCTTCTTTATCATGCAACTCATCATCCTTACTCTCTTTTGTCTTAGACTTATCAGTGACACTTCCAAGCTTCCGTTTCTCTTCTTCTTGTTGTTCTTGAGCTTTGGGGTTTGACTTATCTTGTCTTTTCTTTGTTGTCCAATTTGGAGCTCTCCAGTCAAACAGCTTCTTCTTCACTTGAGGAGATTTGGGGGTGACCTTCCTTGGAGTAGATTGGGCACCATGTTGAGATGTCACAGGGGATTTGATTAACGCTGGTACTTCTTCCTTTTGTTTAGTAGACGAAACTCCTCTACCAAACAATGAAAAGGTAGACTTAGAATCAGTCGGCTTAGATTCAACCACGTTCTCCTGAGACTTTGTTTTAGATGCTGCCTGTTGCAGTTTCTGTTTTTCAATCTCAATCTGTCTCTTCTGTTCCTCTGCCTTGCGCTTTCTTCTATCATCCTCAAGCTGCTTCTTTGCTTGAGCCTCAGCTGATGATGAGATGCAGAAGATCTGTGAGCATATAATATCTCATATCTCATACATACATATAAAAGTAGACAACATACTCACCCTCAGCTGCAACCCTACGCTTCTTCTCCGCTATCTTCCTTGCTTTTGCCTCCGTTTCTTTTCTTTTCTTATGTTCAGCCGCCGCCTCTGCGCATGTGAATCATCAATCTTTCTGCATGTTTCTAGAAACGATGAGATTACCCCTTTCCCAGAATCATTACTGACACTGCTCTTCTTATCAGAGGTACTCCTTTCCAAGTTATCTTTATTATTGTTTGTCTTCTCTTCCTCCTCAAAGACTGCCTTCTTAACACCATCCATCCAACTACTCATGGACTTAGTTACTTCTTTTAATCTTGTCGAGATTTGTTACGATCCCACTCAGATAAGATTTGATCAGGATCACAGCGGAAGAAGTATCGTTGCCAAAACTCTTCCGCGGAGAGAATATCACTGGTATCCTTTGCAACTAGTTGATCATAATACAATTTTACTTCCTCATACTGTTCTAATATAGCCTTCCTTTCCATACGAGATTGTTGTGTATAATGTGATGCATAGAACTTGCTCAAGAAGGACTGTAAGGCAAGGATATCTGCTTCCTTATTCTCATTGTCATTGTCATTGTTATCATCTCTCTTCAAATTTAGTCCAAGCGGTGTTGTATATGTTTCCAATAAAAGTCGACGGCGAGCTGCCTCCGAGGAAGCTTGACTACGGCGGGGAGAGAACATATCTATTTGCTAACAACTAACCTCGGCATTCGATAGTATCATACAATAAGTTGAAGTCACCATTCACCATGCAAATTTGCACAAAAATTTGGATACGGTATCCTAGCTTGCAATCAAATGGAGAACAAAGCAAGATGATGACACAGCATGAACCATAGTAGTGGCGTCAAAAGAATTATAATAACACTATCACTAGACAGTACATATAACGGAGAAGAACTATATTAACAATGTGGAGGAATATTGCAGTATCGGCTGCGCGCCGAGCAACATTCACAGCATCTAAAACGATTGCAACAAAACAAGTCGGAGCGTTGAGATTGAGAACTCTTTCATCAATGTCATATGGTGAAAGTATCACGGTAAGTATATGACAACATTAAATGATCAAGATATTATGAGCAAATTGTTTTTTTATGATACCTGAAGATATGGATATGCAAGTAAATATGAGATTGCACATAAGATATGCTTATGCACATAAGATATGCTGTGACTATATCAACACTTTGCAACTAACCATCCAAACTCTTTGTTATTGTCATTCATTCTGTTTATATCTAATACAGTATTCAGGAGGTAAATATCATGCAAATTGGTTTGTGTATATTATATTAGTTTCTATAATGATACTCACATCTCTCTCACACACAATATAGGACAAGCTAGTGAAGGGCAAGGAGGATTTTATGGTAGTGGTGGAGCTCGTGTATCAAAGTTGGAGACAGAACATAGACCTGAGATGATGGCACTAGCGGCGGATGTTGAGAATCTGACATTGTTGATGGAGGAAGTATACAAACTAGATGCCATGTTGAAAGAAGAGAAAGATGAGCATAATTCAAGTGTTACTGCAAAATCATTAGAAATTAGTAGCAAGATTAAGAAGATTATGACAAGTCATGATGTTATGGATTGCTTAAATCGATTAGAAGTTAACGGAGAACCAGTGTGGGGGCTATCTAGTGAAGAGCGTGATTTGGTTCATGAAGCAAGACAAAAGGTAAACGAATGCTAAAGATTGGAAACAATCGTTGGTTGCTGAATCGAGGAAGCAAGATATGCTTAAGGAAACTTGCTGTAGAGTAGAAAGGATTTGTAAATAGTAGGTGATAGTTGTAACTTCTATTCTTACATAATACTCTCGATATATGTTAGATGTAACTGCAATCATACATTTGTAGATTTGCTAGCTTCTGTCACAACACAAGACAACTTGCCACTTTTTTCCTTTGACACTGTCTTCTCATTCAGTATCCCTCTTTCTTTTCTTCAACACAACTGGTTGTGGTGTAGGAAACAAAGGGGCTACAACGTTTTTCATCAACTCAAAGACGTTCTTGAATGCCAACCGCGACAATTTATCATTGTCAATCGTCTCAAAGCAGTTCACTTGCAAAAACTGAAGTGCTCTAGGAACAAGTTCCAATGGCAGATCAAGCAAATGTTGAACATTGATGCTCTCTTCATTGAATGTTCCAACTGCATGTAAAAGTTTACTTTTCTGAGCAATACCATCCTCCCCATCTTCCCCCTGAACCCACTCATAGTCCTCGTTGAGCTTTTCCAACTTCCATCTGTCAGTCCGACAAGGGACTGATATAATACAAGTGTGATTCGAAAGAGCAAGCGTATTCAAGCTGGTATCATCATAGATGGCTTTGAGCAATATCTTTTCACCACCACCATTGAGGTCATGAAGAATGAGTTCTTTGAGATGGGAGTTCGTAGAGAGAGCCGCGGCAAAGTTTTTGACGATCTCGTATCTATCACCCTCTTCACGACGCCGATCACCCAACACTTCAGCACCTTTTATACAGAGCTTTTGCAAACGTGGATTTGTTGCTAATACACTAGGGATCAGATGTGCTTGTTTCCACTCATTATCAAGAGCATATGAATACTCTCTTTTGATGGCCACTTCTCTTTTGTCTTTGACTGCCTCCAAAAATACGCTAGTCTGCTGCTCATTCAACTCACAATTCACAAGACTAACCTTCTCCAATGTTGGATGTCCACGAATAGCACCAGAAAAACGCTGTGCTTTGTCCCCTCCAAGTACCCCACAGTCTACACTTAGGTCCTCGAGAGTTTGATTCGTTTCCATGAATTCGGAAACAATTGAAGTGCAGCATTTTGCAATGTCCAGTTTACGAATACGCTTATTCATGATTGACGACTTTACCATGGATAGAGTTCTACCACCGGGTCTCATCTTGAAATGATGGAACTTGATACTGTCAATAACACGATCATGAGGTAATTGCTCAAGTGCTTTACAAAGCTTTCTGAATGGTTCATTGAAGGATACACCACTACTATAATCATCACCGCAATGGTCCTCAATTGTCATCGCTCCATAATCTCCAGAATAGTGAACACCAACATCGATGTTGAGAGGGGAATCGTCCGGTGTAGATTCGATGTTACTAAGTGTACGTGTACAATTTCTCCCGAACGCACGCTCCATATTTCTCATAACACTACCAAAACCCCCACCATATGAGTAGTCATCACTGCCACTGTTATAACTCATGATAAATTGGAAATTATCTGATTATTAATGATGAGGTGCAACTGCTAACTAACTGGTAATAATGATAATAATTTGGTGAGTATAATGTTGCATATTTATATACCGCCGAACCAATAAATAATGAAATAGCAAAATGCAAGAAATGATTAGTAAGATCAAGGACATATAACGTAAGATTATTAAGATCATATATATCAACATAATACCATAAATGCAATACGAAAGTGGTCAATTTTAAAGCATTGTACTATTGTGCTGTTATTGTGGAGAGAGTTGTACCAAGCAAGTGTGTAAAAATAGTTGCATCCACTCACCTTTTTATGTTGAAAGTACCGTGAACCAAATAACCAAAAATGTACCAAGATATATAAGGGAAGGAGATCAGTATGAGAGATGTCAGTGTATACTGTAAACTGTAAAAGACTGATAACTGTGATAACCAAAGTTGCCCATGACCAAAGTCCAAAGTGAAAGAACTGTGGTAGTTTCTTCGCCAAATTATGATGTTTTCTCCCAATCTTAATTTGCCATGGAGTTTTAAGTTGTTATTGAGTTGATACGAAAGTGATGTTCTCTGCAGTGTTGTATGTTGATAGAGCAACCTTGGCAGTAGAATAATGATTAGTAGAAGGGCTATATTCATCTATATTTTCCTTAGACTATACTTGAAGCTACCGATACCGACATCATCGTACACTTTAACATCAAATCCAAAAAATAACATAAGATGTGTCAGCACTCAATTGAGATATAGAAATATTGGCATTCATAATACCAGAAGTAGATTTACTGTTGCAAAAGATATTGTACAAGATCGCAGAATACAATTAGAATTAAATGCTCATATAGATAGCTTGTATTCAGACGGTAATAATGCCGACAAAGATTTCAGTAACGAGGAACAACCTACATCATCTGACACATCAACAACTCTATTTGTTGGCCTTCCTTCCTACAGAAGAATAATATGGTTTGTGGCCACCACCTTCTTAATATGGGTATCAGAGCCACTTCTATCTCTTGTTGACTCGGCAGCAGTAGGTAGATATGCTGGACACGCATCAACACAATCTTCCTCACCCAATCTATCGTCTGTAGTACAATTAGCAGCTCTGGGGCCTGCTACTACAGTATGTGATAGTTCTATATACTTAACTCTTTTTATTGCCATGGCGACAACAAACAAGTTAGCAAAAGCATTTGCAAAAGATGATTTAGATGAACAGATAACTACCATATCACATGTCATGGGAGTTAGTTTGGCTGTGGGGTCGATACTGCTTCTATTTATAAACTTACAAGGTGAACGATTGATATCATCCATCCTCGGTCAAGCAGGTGCAACAGTATCAATAGGTAGCAAGGTTATAGATTTAACACCAGAAGTTCTTCGAGCAAGTCTGGGATATGCACGAATACGATCGATTGCTTCTCCTTTGGCTGTAATGGGCTTGACTGCACAGTCAGCATTACTTTGTGCACAAGACACAACGACACCTGCACTTGCCGTAGGGGTAGCTAGTATTACAAATATCATAGGGGATTATATATTTGTAGCCAAGTTTCGTTGGGGTGTGCGAGGTGCAGCGTTAGCAACTAGTATTGCAAGTTTCCTGGCCAATGGCATTTTGATACGAAAGGTTTATAAGATGTTTACAACTTGGAAGGATGTATACAGAGAAAGAATGAAGAGAGAAAAGGTATTACAATCAGTATTAGACACTGATATATCAACAGAGAAGGAGAGAGATCCGTTGACTACACCATTCCTTTCCTTTCCCGACAGGCAATCTCTCCTATCACTGCTTTTACTGGCCGGTCCAATGTTTTTCGTGATGCTTGGGAAGATATTAGGTTACTCGGCAATGACGGTTAGAGCTGGTAGCTTTGGTATGGTTAGTCTAGCCTGTCATAATGTTCTGATGCGCATATTCTTCTTCTTTGCTACCGTCGGAGATGCACTATCACAATCAGCGCAGACCTTCCTTCCGGGACTATTCTATCGCAAGAGCCTTGAGGAGGAAGAAGATACAACAAACAATATGGATACATCTCCTCAAAAAACAACATTATCTAGTAGTGGTGGTAATGATGCAAGGACATTAGTAAAACGGTTGTTACTCATCTCTTCTACAATGGGTGTTGTCAACTCAATCGCTGGAAGATGGATTGCACTTAATGCTGGAGGTACCTTCACATCAAATGCAGCGTTAGTATCATTAATGTCTCATGTAAGTCCCTTCATGGGGCTAGCACTCTTGTTACATCCACTGACAATGGCATTAGAGGGTAGCATAATAGCGGCATCTGATTCAGGATACTTAGTGGGCACTTATGTTGCATCAATACTTGCATTACTTGGATGGCTGAGGTTTATATGCAAAGACTTTTTGGGTGTTTGGCACGGCATCTTAGTATTTCAAGCATTAAGAATCAGTCAATTTGGTGTACGAGTTTGGAGACGAACAGCATCCAACCGGAAAAGAACATCTATACAACAACAGACAAAGCTAGAGATTTATTAGTATGGTTTAGTGATATTACTAAGGGCATTAGACGGTATATTATCGACAAGACTGACCGAACCCCTTGAAGAAGTGTCCGTCAATTGCAGGTAGAGACTCTGCTTTCTCTTGGAGTCTACGCTCATGTAGCTCTGCCCTTTGTTGAGCCAAGATCTCCCGAAGCAAACGATTTTCTTCATCGCGTCTCTTCTGCTTCAACACCTCATTATTACGCATTTGGTTCAAGATATGTTTTTCATACGACGCCCAGTCATCTTCCGCCTGTTTCTCACGGATAATGTTATGCTGTTTCTCCAATAATACACGATCATTCTCTGCCCATAGCTGGTTTCTCGTATCCTTTTCATACCCTTTGAAATGGTCAGGTCGATTTACAGCCATATTTGTGTCTTCGGTGAGCAAAGGACATGTTTGAGCTTGCTTTTCATCTTCTATCTCTTTCATCTTTCGTTCTTGTGCTTGTCTGGCATACTCCAAGTTCTCAAGCTGACGTAATCTTGCCTCTTCTTCCCTCTTTAACCTTGCTTCTTCCTCCAAAGAGCATCGGAGTCTATCTTGTTCAAGAACATAGGCAGCGTGTTTCTCCTCGGCTTTACGCTCCTCATCTTGTGCCATCTTCTTGGATATCAAATCTTGGGCACACCATAACTTGACCTGCTCTTGTTGAGACTTGATTCTCATTTGATGGGCATGATCTTCACCACTTAAGACTTGCAGAGAGGCAGGACCACAAGTCGAAAGGTCAAGACCTCCTTCCCTAGGTGCGTTATTCTTTGGCTGAATCTTTTGTACATCGAGCATGTGTTTAACTTCCTGAAGTGTATTCTGTCGAGAAGCTTGAGCAGCAGCCTCATTCTCAGCCAAGCATTGTACGAGTTGTCTCATATTCTGGTGATCTTGTTGCTCTTCAGCTTTCGCGGTAAGCTCAGCGAGTCTCTTTTCTTCTACCTAAAAGATACGCGTTAGTTGATTTATGTGAAGTGAAGAGAGATGATAGTAACCTCCGTTAGTCATGTGCAAAGGAAATCAAATAAAGGCAAACTAAGTTTAAATAGAGTACCCAATACCAAAGATCAATAAGCATCGAAAACGCGCACTTTCCTGTTTGTCTAGGTAGCTCTTATCAATACCAATCGAACGAGTTTTGGCATCCATGAACCTTTTCGCTCGATCTTGTTCTCTTTGTCTAAGGGCTTGTAATCTCTGCCGTTCACGGTCAAGAGTATCATCCTAAGTTGTTGCAATGGGAGAAAGCGAGAGATAGACGAGAAGAAATGAGAAAATTGAGCACATCTTGTGCACAAAACTGGAACTAGAGACAACATCGGATTTCACAGAATCTTTGTAACTTAAATAAAGATGTTATTTACCTGAAGGAGGACCATCTTCTGTATAAGTAATTTCGAATTGAGAGACGACAATCCTGCTTCAATAGTCAACAACAACTAAAACTCGTGATCACCTACATGGGACTCCTATTTAGGTAGGTTCTTAGGGATTTGTATACGTACATCGATCCTTCCTTTCACTTCATAAATCGACGGCTGCCGAAAGTGGACAACATAGCTAATTATCGACGGAATTAAGGTGAGTTGTGTGATTGGAGTTCATGCATATCAGTCATTATATATCGATTCATATTCTGCCTTTTATTTGAAAGTTCTCACGCATTTACATCT
>Ga0214480_100127_pt1 | contig 33455 bp, 30 predicted proteins | sample M1_20Mar14CPVII9_3_FD_165042 | JGI IMG/M metagenome (GOLD analysis project Ga0214480, IMG submission 165042) | Marine eukaryotic communities from Monterey Bay, California, United States - M1_20Mar14CPVII9sort6BwellE17 | ecosystem: Environmental > Aquatic > Marine > Unclassified | place: USA... | reverse complement strand
TCCCTCGAGTAATTACCCCAAGGCAGGCTCGGACAAAGTTAATCCTGGTGCTAGATTAGAGTGGATCATGGAGGCTGCTTAGTATGGATTGATGGTGGTACTATATCTCCACTTTTATCAAGAATTATGGTAGAGACGATCAGAGCAGGGTCTTAATACCTTGACTTCGTGAGATGGGAAACTCTTGATGTAGGTGAGTTTCCTTTTTCAATAAAGTTCATGCTGATATCCACAACTCATGTCTAAAAATACACTTACTAACACCTTGATACCTTCTTCTCTTCTACACCAGACTTCCTCCGATGATGTCAACTACCTCTCCAAACGAAGTATGGGCATATAGATGGCAGCGCTAAGAGTGTATGAGGCGAGTCCTCCTCGGCACAGTTGCGATATACGACTTCTATTTCTACTCTGCCTGAGGAGGTTCGTGCATCAGCTCAAGTTTGGGAATAGACACGTGCTCGTTTGGTATAAGTGAGTATATCGTTTTGTTCTTACTGTGCACATCTTGTGTCATCTTTTGAAAAAGTACACTCATACATCTTTCATGACTCGTTTTTTATACAACCAGGCAACATTCTCAGAGTCTCGACTTGGTCTAAACTCTTCCACAATTGAGCACAAGCAGTGGTTAGAGGCTAAATTCTTCCAACAAGTCAAGCTCAAGTTAGACTGTTCGTGTGGGATGGCATGTTCAGGCTACAGTGTCCAGAAGTGTAGCCTCTCCTTTAGCATCGGATTCTAAGCGTATGTTGTATTCAAGATAGGAGCCTGATCACCTGCATTTGAAACCAGATGCAGGTTTCACGTCAATTGTCAATAAGACAATCTCATCATCCTCCCTCTTTGATGGATGGTCCCTACCTCTCAAAGTTGGTTCTTCGAAACACGAAATTCAAGGTCAAGTTGGATGAAACTCTCCGCTATAGCAAGCTCTTGTGTTGTGTCAGGGTGTTGTGCTGATTATCTGTGTAGTGATGATCTGTATCTGTGTTCTTTTGTTAGTTGAAGGGTGTTGTTCTATTTTGAGTTGGCAAATGGATCAACGTTGTTTTGTCTTGACACATTATTGTTTTCGTGAGGCTCTGGTTGTTTATCCTCTTTGGGTTCCTATGTCCAACTTCTATTATTAGAAGCTCACCTCTTCTCGTACTGTTATTCTGATTCTAAAGTTTAAAAAACAACAGGCACGTAAATCATGCAGCTTGGATCAGCACTATCATGGGTAAGTGTGTTGATTTTTTGATTGACCGCTAAGACTTTCTCAACCTTGTTCACTTCATCTCATACTCATACTCTTTCAACACAAACACAAACAGTTCCAGCGAAAAGCTGCAACCCCACGAGAAGATGGGGACGAAGAAGCAGCTATTGACAATCCTTTCCCGCACGGTGGTAGCAGTCGGGAGAGGCGACGTTCCAACCAGGTTAACAAGTTAACAGCTACTGATTTACATGGCAAATCCAAACAAGATCTTGTCACTCACTTCAAGGACAAGTATGATTTTAACGGCGACGGAATCTTCCAAGATGATGAAGTAGAACAAATGCTCTTAGATACCATTGAGATTTGTGAGTCGAGGGCTGGATTGGAAGTTGAGAAGGATATTATGCTCAACAAGGTGAGAGCCCATTGCCTTTTTAAATATATTATGCTATTCCATCAATTGATACAACACTAATGCTTCGATTTGCAGTTGAGGAAGATGAATCGTAGAATGAAAATCATGTGAGTATGTTTGTATTTGGTTTGTGTGGAGTTTGTGGGGGGTAGAGTGGGGAGGAATAGAGGAGATACGAGGATCAGTTTTCTTTCAAGTAATTTACTCACATCACAGTCACTCTCTCACTGTCTTCACAACAACAATCACAGGGGTGGAGCGGGTGTAGTCGCCATCATTGCGTCAGTACTCGGCACATACTTTGGATCTGAGTCGACATTCTCCCAAGGCACGGTTGAAGTGAAGGACTCAATCATCAAGAGTAAGACCACAAGTGTCGGGTTGGATAGTAACGGCCACAGCCATTTACAAGATGCCAAGAGTGGGCTTGATATTAGTACTCGTGGCTTTGGTGATACCTTCCATACCCAAGCAAAGGTTGATCCAAGCTCCCGTCGTAAACTGATCTGCATGACGATTGAAGAAATTGCTGATCTCTTCCAAGACACCATGTCAAGAACTGAGGCATCTGTTGTGATTGTTGGCGAGGACGGATACGAGAAGCAGGTCGTGCCCATTGATGGGCAGTTCGTTGATAACGGACGTACCCTCCACTTTGGTAGAGGTGAAGATAGTGTCACTATGATCATGGACTCTGATGTTTGTAATACTGCCATTCTTCCTGACGACCTTGATGTTCAAGTGACGTTTGAGGAGGAAGAGGACGTTCCTTATCAGTTGGATATCGATGCAGCTGTCCAAGACGCCTTGAGTGGAGCTGTTGAGGTGGAGGAAGACTCATCAGTTCCTGCCGAGGATGGTATCTTTAACAGAGCAAGGAATCTTTTTGGACATGTATTTGGTGTGTCTTCTCAAGATGCCGTTGTTGATGATCCTCCCAAGGCCAATCCCGATGCTCGAGTGAAAGTTGTGGATATGTCCACCTCCCACGGTAGTACAGACAAAGATCCCAGCCGTCATCTTTTCAGTCCAAGCTCGAGTGAAGTTCTTGCTCGTCACAGAGCCGAGTTTGAAATTGCCAAAAGATCACCACGAGGTGAGAGGAAGATGCAAACATCAGGTGGTGGTTCTGTTGAAATTTGTTCAGGAGATGGTTGTGAGGTGAGAAGATTAGTGCTTCTTGTTGTTGTACTGTGTCGTGTGTATATTACCTCTCTTCATTTTGTGCTGTTCGATTAATTCTTCCTCTCTGTGGAATATATTACTTCCATTCTATCCTCTTCTTCGTCATCTTCTCATCCTCTTTATCGCTGTATGTATGACACAGATTACGAGCTCGGTACGTATTGTTCTTCTTCGTATTGATTCATTCTTCTCTTGCTGAATAACTAACTCTATTTTGAAATTATAATATCCTTTCTCTGCTTACTTCTCTTTACAACAGAATATCGCCCTCAACAAGGCTGCTACCCAAAGCAGTGACATTTCTTCTACAGGAGGGTTTGCAAGTTATGCTGTAGATGGTGATAGGACTACAAACAGTCACACTGACTGCACCGGTGATCAGTGGTGGGAAGTTGATCTTGGTATGATGTATGATATCAACAGGACGCCTTCGAAATTTCTATATTCGATTTTATGACGATGCTCAAGAGATGAACCAAGTCCAAATCAACCAAGTTGATCACGTTCAAGAGAAAGCCTGGGACGTAAATGTTAGTGCTCAATTTGTCAAGCTGTTCATGCCAGCTAAAAGTAGTAATTGTCTTCATTTAGCAGAGTTTGAGGTCTTTGGGGTTGAGGTGAGTAACTTGTTTGACTGCCAAATCTTCTTCTCTATTCTTGATACTTTTGATTTCTGTGCTTCTATTTTATACTTTGGATGTCTCTCGACTAAACTTACTACTTCCATTCTCTCTTCTTTTATAGTCTCCTTTAGAAGCACTGGCCGCTTCATTCTCCGAACCAACGAATGGATGGTGCGTAAGCTCTAATAATGACTTGCCTGATAGTTACTGGAGTAATATAGATTACTTTGCAGGAAGTGGCCTGTACACATCAGAGACTGAAGCTCCGGGTGCATGCTTCGACTACTGTCAACCTTTTATGAACATGCCTGGCTTTTCTGGTATGCAGTACAATGGTGGGAACAACATTGGCAATGGTTATTGCAAGTGTTACTTTGATGATGGGTATCTCCCAAGTGATCGCCCTCAAGGCAGTGACTTTGCGAATGAGAAAACTGGAAGTGGGCCCGTACTAGGGCATAATATTCAGGGTGGTTACCCTGATAATGGCCAACGTTGCTATTCATACATTAACTATGTTGATCCAACTTCTCAGACTACTCAGGTGAGTTGATATCGTTACTTGTTGATTTTGTGCTGTGCTCTTTTGATTTTGATTCATTTCTCTTCTGTTATGGCTAACTGTGTATTACTTCTATTCTCATATCTTAGACTTCAGCTGTTGAAGAAATCCTCGACTTTGGCGAATCAGCCATTGACACAGTTGTCGAGTCAGCTGTTGATGTTACCAATACAGTCGTCGAGTCAGCTGTTGATGTTACTAATACAGTCGTTGACACAGTCGTCGAGTCAGCTGTTGAAGTTGCTGACACAGTTGGAGATCTTGGTGAAAAAGCCATCACAGACCTTGGTACTCTATACTCTACAAGTTGTGAAGATCCCTACTTGAACTTAACCCATGCTCTTTTTGATCTTGCAGTGGAACCTTTATCCAAGTCTTCAATGGATTCCTTGGAAAAACCTGATGGTGAAAAGTGGAAACTTTCTTCGTACTTGAAGAATAAGTTATATGAATTCAATTTATTCGAAACTCTTGCAGGTGTGGGAATTGGCGTGGCAGCTGGGGGTGGTTCCCATAAGGTTTTATTTCCACAAAAAGTATGTGCAGATTCAGAAGACGATCTCCCTACTCTTGCTGCTGATGTAGAAGCTTGTACCAAGCTTGATATGCTGAATGATACAGATGTGTGGGCTTTTGGCTATACTTCTAGCCATAAGTTCTATGATGATCCCAGGCTTACAAGTGGCTTCTGTGCTGCGTTTAATCCTGAGACTAAAACCTATGCTCTTGGTACGAGTGGACTAATTCTGAAAGTCGTACATGCCCAGTTTGAATTGGATGCGCTTGCAGTCTCTATTGAAAAGCAGCTAACAACTACTACTTTGAATAAGATGTGGGATGGGACGTCAACACCTGAAGAATTGACATTGCAAGGTAAGCAGCAATAGCAAGAGAATTTCTCATCCACATTTTGCATATATTTATATACTTAACTTTGTCAACCCTCCTAATCTCTTAAGGACATTACGTTATGAAGGGAACTGGTAGAATTCGTTACATTGACAACACCTCTGTTAAACCTTTTGACCTTGACATGTACTGTGATGCAAAGATGTTAGTTGATAAGAACTATAACAACAATGTAAGTCAAGGTTTATTATGTTCGCTCGTGATCATTTACATGTCATCTAATAAAGAAGTATCCTCCTCATTATGACTAGGGAAATGATGCAATCTTACTTTCAGGGTCACTCGGACCAGTCATCAACTTTCGAGATACAACATCTAAAGACGAGATTGTTGTTGCATCGTTTGATCTGCGACCGGTCTTTGATGAAGCTGCTGATTATTTTGAGGTAGGATATGACTTGTCTTTGACTATCATCTCATACTTATATTGTTCACTTACATGATTATTTCCCCTTCTTCTACTATTAGTATAAGGATGGTAACTCCAGAGGCTTTCAGCTTGCAGCCTCAAAGAACCTTGACCTCGCTGGATTGTGTGACATTGCAAAGGCGTTTAAGTTCTTTTGCAATGTATTCAATGTCCAGAACTCACCTTCGGTCTCAACTATGGCCCATGCCTATGCCAACAGTGATGGCTTTGGACTACGATTGGCATTTGAGGCTGAATTGAAACTCATGGCTGGCTTTGATATTGTCGAGGATCTTATTGGGTGGCCTGATGATAACAAAGTTAGTGCAAGTCTTGGTGTGACAGTCACAGACAAGAAGTTTAAAGCATGTGTTGGATTCATCGATTCGGAGTTTTGCCAATGTGAAAACGACACAAACTGTGATGATGACAAGGCTTGTGACAATACTTTCAAAGTAAGTTGTTCATGTGATTCTCAACATGATATGCTGCTTTTATTATCTCGGAAATACTAATAACTTGGCATTTCTCCTTTTCTTCCTAGGTTTGTCGTAAGAAGAGACCTAATGGTGGTAAATGTGAGAAGGACTCAGCATGCTTAAGCAACGTTTGTATCGGTGCGAACCCATTCGGGTTCTGCCGAGAGTGTCGTACACCTGGCACTGTAGACGCATGCACAGGTGGCAATGTTTGTCAGAATGGGCCTTTTGGAATAAACGAATGTGCTCCTAGGAAGCAAAATGGTCAAACATGCGTTGGTAACGGCGACATGTGTCTTAGCGGTGTTTGTCTTCCAGATGCTGCAGGAGCGCTTAAGTACTGTCGTGTTTGTACAAATGACAGCCACTGTACTAAAACAGACAATCACAAATGTTATGATAACCTCTGGACTGGGTTCATTAAGAAATGTTGCAAAAAGGTTGGAACAAAACTGAAGGACTGTTACTCCAAGAGCCCAGAGATTACTGAACGGGAAATTGATACGGCTATTTTTGTCGAGGGGTATACTGAATTCGATACTGGAGGCTGCTCCGGCCGAAACGAACTTGGTAGTTACACTCTATCTCTTCATGATTGTTCCTCGAGATGCAAGAGAGCTTCTCAATGCGTCTCATTTGAATACTCCAAATCAGGCTCAACATGTCAACTGTCAACTACCTGCAATGACGAAAGTCTCACTGTTCAGAATTCAAATGACCCATATCACTGGTATCTCAAGACTGTGAGTGTATCTGTGTATCGAATCCTGTCGGGCTTTCTTCATTTGATCTATTTCTTTGTTGACTCATCGACTAAACTTCATGCTACTTCTATTCTCTCACTTCTTTTGTAAAACAAGATTCCTCCTCCTCCCCTTGACAATGGCGGCTTTGAAGGAAATGTTCAAGATGCTTGGAATAACTATGGTACGTCAGGATATATGGTCGCTACATCCTTTAAGAATTCAGGATCCCAAAGTATCAAAGTCACCAATGGTGGTGCTCGACAATGGATTAAGCTAGATGCTAAAGCTGGCTCAACCATAAACATCAGCGGATATAGCAAGGCTATTCGTACTTCGACTGACCTTTGGGATTATAGTATATATGCTGACGTTAAATATGGTAAGAGAGTTGCAAATTTACTGTTTCTTCTTTGATCTCAATGTATGCTAACTATCTTCATCTCTCTTTGTAAACTTTTAACAGCCGACGGTTCAAACCTCTGGGGGCAAAAAGCAAAGTTCACTGGAGGCACTCATGACTGGGAGTTCAGTGAAACAACCTTCACTATTACCAAAGATATTGTTGGTATGGCTCTCTATGCATTGTACCGAAATGACCCTCTTCAAGGAAGTGCTTACTTTGATGATATTTCTGTCAATGTAATTCAACCTCTTCACACTCAAAATTATGGCAATGTTATTGAGAATGGTGCATGTGTATCGAATGGCGATCGTTTACCATACAACAGTATTGTGAACAACAACCCTGTAGAAGGATCGGATGGTCTTTCTCATGATTGTGCCAACTTTTGTCATGGCTATAGAGGCGTGGATGGGTATGTTGGGTTCAGTCTCAGGTTCAAGGGCCAATCTAACGATCCACGTTGGCCAGTCGGACGATGTCAATGCCAGTTCAAACAAGGAACTATCCGACCAGATCTATTGGTAAATGGGATTCTGGTAGATATATCCGATTCAACTTCTGTTTGGTGGGGTTCTGAAGCATCTAACAATGTTGACTTGGCTATGGGGAATGGGAATAATGATTATGTTTGTTACCCATACAAGCAAAATATTCCTTGTGGCGAGGAAGTCTGCCCTTCCAACAAAGTATGCAAAAAATCTACGAATCAATGCGTCCCATGTCTCAGTTATGAAGACTGTCTTAGGAATGAACTTTGTTATGGTGATGACAATGGTAGAGAGTGTGTTTATTGGGGTTAATAATGAGTACTAAACGGAGTGTCTTCATAGATGCTGCTTTGTGCTACTCTCAAGAGTTTGCTTTTGACTTGTAAAAGAAGAATCCACAAGAAGCAACTCATTATTTTGTTTGTTTGTATTAAATGGGGGAGATTAGAAGAATAGAAAACCTGACAAGTAATCTAAGAAATTAATCTTTGGAAACATCGTGTGATTGATTCTACTGCATTACATATGTTTCGAATGAGACATCTCATCTATCTTGTACATGTACATTTGTTCAGAGCTGTTAGACAGGAGACTGTAGTAACGCTCCAGTCTTAGACTCTGTCTACCTCATGGAATAGTATATCCTGTCGTCACCTTGGAGAACATTCACAACAAGTTGTTACTTCCCTCATCTTTCAACATTGCTAGCAATCGATATTGACAACTTCTACATCATCATTTGATTGTGTTATTGAAGTAAGAGTATCTTTAGGACGTGGATTACTACACATTTCACACGGTCCCACCTTTGATGTGTTTCTCAAGTTCTCAAATGTGCAAACATTGCACGTCCTAGTAGTAGACAGTCATGAAGAAGAAGAGTGTTAGAGGCAAAGTCAAGAAATTCATATCAAGGAACTAGCAAGAGAATGAGAAGAGGGTACTCTCACCAAGGACCATAACTGATAATTCTGGAAGCCGAGGTAGATTTTGGTGGTGCTAGTTTCTTCTTGGCATTGGTGGACTTTGTCTTTGTTGATGAAGACTGCCGCTTGGGTGGTTGTTTTGTACTCTTCATTTGACATAACTTGTTTGGTGTCTCGACAGTCTTGTCAGAATCAATGGATGCACCAGGTGATGTAATATTGTTCTCATCCTTGTCGTTGTTCATCTCTTCAGCCTTGTTATTCATTAGTAGAGTTGCAGCGGCTACCTCTTTATCACAACCACCATTTGTTAGCTCATGTGGACTTCCACTGCCATTCATAATAGTAAGATCATCATGATATTCTTTTTTAGCAGCGGCAGCAGCTGACGATGAGGATGATGATACTGCTTCCATCTTCCTCTTCCTGGCAATTGCAATCAATGCCGCAAAGCCACTATCTAACTTGGTATCAAATGATGCATCTCCACTTGTTGGTCTATCTATACTCCCATCATTAAATGCCCCCAAGGTATTGCTAAGATTCTTCATAAACTTACTCTGTTTCTTTGGAATTGTTTTATTTGCTTCAATCTGATGAACAAGTTATTATAGATTCAGGAGTGAAGAAGGCATAACAATGGGTTAGCAGTAGAAGTACAAGGAAAAGGTGACACGACGAACGACAATACACACACACACACACACACACAAACATACCTTGGTATGTTTCTCCCTATTCCTCAACTCCTTAACAAGTTCCTTAACCGACCTTGGAAAGTCAGAATCACATTCACTATTATACAAAATGATAAAATCGGAATGTCGTTGTTTCAACTGTATTTCATTACCGGTAACATCTAATCCTTCTTTTGAACATAATTCAATTAATTTCTTCTTATTCATATTGTGATAACTTACGGGTGGTTTACGTTTGAGCTTGGTGTTTGTTGTTTTTTGGTTGGTGGAAGAAGAAGCTGGCATTTTCGAGTTGTTGTTATCATTACAGTCTTCTTCGTCACCATCAACAACGTCGTCATTATAGTCTTCATCTTCATTGTCGTCATCATCATCATCAGAGGAATCATTAGACTTCATCATTGCAGCGGCAGCAGTAGAAGTAGTAGTCTGCCTACGTGAACGTTTCGAACATCTCAAACTTTTATCTTCTTCATCTCTCTTCTTCTTCTTACCATTACCCAGCTCGTCCTCTTCCATACCACCACCAACACCACCACCAATATCAAACTTTGTTATACCCAATCGTTTCTCCTGTTCCAATATATCCAAACGGACTAAACTTGATCGTATCTCATCTCTAATACCACATGATTTATACAAGTTAACTTGCTGTGATAAATGTTTATTTGGTATAATAGCCTTTTCATATCCACTAGTACCTGGTAACTTCACTTCTACATTGCATATTGGACAGTCTGCCTTACGCTTCATACTATAAATAGTATTAACATGTATAGTATTGAAGTACGTACCAAAGAGAAGGGATACATAAAGTGCATAAGTATGTGCAGCTCAAAATCACAAACAAACTCATACACAAACAATACAAAATACTCACCCAGTATACGTAGTTCTTAAATGATTACGAATACATAAACTACAAAAATTATGCATACAAGAGACTAATACTACAGGATTTGTAAAGATTTCATAACATATTGAACATCTATAACTTAGATCAAAATTTTGTAAATTAACATGAAATTCATTCTGTGTAGAAAAGTGTGGTCTGGTAGTAAAGGATGTTTCATCCGGTGGTACTTTTGTTGGATCTTCGTATTGTAGTATTTGTTGTTTTATTGTTGATGATTGTTGTTGTTCTTGTGTTAATGTATTGGTAGCAGTCTTCTTTGCTATTGCAGTAGGTGCACCGTTTATTGTTGAGTCATCATTTTTGTTGTGGGTCGGTAATCCGCCGCCACCGGATGAAGATTCTCCTTGTTGAGCTACTGCCGCCGCCGCGGTATTCATAGTATCTACTTCCTTCAATGATGGCATGGTATATGTATCAGATCAGCAAAGATTACTATACAGTACCATACGTTATCGGAACGTAGTATGCTAATTTCTACTCGGCTCTCAAACTCTCATAGGATTTTTTACTTGCGAGGATACCGTAAGGATACCATAGGAGGGAGTTGCTAGATAGAGATGATAGTAGTAAACACCTGCCTCTCAATGTCATTTTAATTTAAGACTTATCAACGTACAACACCGTCACTACCCTTGACAATTACCCTTCGCCTAGTATCCAGGCTATACCCCTCTGACAAGAATTCTTGGCACTTGCAAAATTCTCCAACATCATAAATCCTACGATCCCTCGCTCGACTCTCAAACTCCTCCAATGGTACCTCCAACAGAGCTGGCATTTCATAATCCTTCGATTGTTTATGCCGAATCTTTTGATACGTCGTTTCATTCCGCATTAGTTCTGCTAGAATATGCAAGAGTAAGTGAACTCGGTCCTCGCCTGAGCTCAAAAACTTGGCAAATGAACGACGTAAACTTCTACGGACACTAAACTTTTGAGCACTGATAAAACTCTCAAGCATCATTTTAATACTAGCATCCATATCATCATCACGGACATAGTCACGTAGGTGCATCTTGGCATGTGCCTCGGCCATTCTCATGATAGATTCAATATGACGAACAGCAATTGGCACACCACCAGATGATGTTGACTCTTTACGAAGTTGTACGTAAAGAGAGGCAATCTTCTCCTGATCGAAAGTACCTCCACGGAGTGCTGGACGGCAATTGGCACGAGCATATTGAATGTACTTTCGGAGAAGAGCTTGGGGGATCAAATCTCCAGAGTCGATTCCATCAACAGGTTCTAAACGAGTTCGTTCGGCTGCCAATGCTGCTCCTCGTACGACATCACTGTGTAAGTTGAAAGTTTATACATGCCAAGTGAGGTGAGTATAAACATTGCAAAACCATGGGAATTAGAAATTAGAGCAAAACACTACATACACATATCATGTGCACAACATTCAAGCTTACCTAGTGGGAACACTCATCATATGAGATTCAGTAACAAACGAGGCAAGTCTTTCGTCAGCAACAGGATCAACAGTATCCTGAAGAACACACAAACAATCAAAACGCTGCAGAATCGGATCAGTTAGTTCCACATTCTCAGATAGTGTACAGGAGGAGTCATAACGTCCTCCGATGGGATTGGCAGCGGCAATAACAGAGCAACGAGCCTGGAGACTTGTGACGATACCGGCTTTTGATACTGAGATACTCTGTTGTTCCATTGCCTCATGAATCGATGTTCGATCCTGTTCATTCATCTTGTCAAACTCATCAATGAGGCACACACCACGATCAGCAAGTACCAATGCCCCACCCTCAAGTGTCCATTCCTTTGTTAATGGATCCTTTTGCACACTTGCTGTCAACCCCACAGCACTAGCACCCTTGCCCGTGGAGTAGACAGCCCTTGGTGCAGTTGCCTCGGCATACTTTAACATCTGACTCTTGGCCGTTCCTGGATCTCCCAGTAGCAACACGTTGACATCTCCACGAATACGATGCTTGTCGTCAACATTCTTGGGCACGGCACCGAACAGAGACATAGCCAAAGACATCTTGACATGCTCATGACCGTAAATGGAAGGAGCAATACTTGCAACGATACGTTTGCCAATGTTTGGATCAGCGGCTAATTCAAGGATGACCTTCCTATCTGCCTCGGATAGATTGGATGCACTACTTGCATCTTCCTTACTACGAATGTGATTGGCCGAAACATACGTTTGGAACACTGGGAATCCAGATCTAGACGTGAGGTGATAATCATATGATGAACAGAAGACACCGGTAATTTCCACCTCCTCTCCTGGCCGAGCGGTATCAACCAAATCATCAAGAAATACCACCTCCTTTGTCCGCGGAACTCTACCAGGTGGTACCGACCCTGGACGTTCTTGCAGATTGATACGCTGGTAGTTACGATAACGTGACCGACTTGCATTTAACTTGAAGGGACCTTCCGACTCACAATTGGGACACATTGTTGGAGAATGCATTTCTGAAACATCACGTTTGTTGCTCTCGGGACCACTGGAGTGTGATGTTGTATCCTCAACTCGATTTGGACCCATAGTAAACTTGCATTTGATGCAGTCATAATATGCAAGCTTCAACTGCGGGAACACACCTGACCGACGTGTGATCACTCCCGCCACCTTCACAAGTCCATCTAAATGACTACGCCGTAAGTCCCTCAATGAATCAACAATAGGCACATCGCTAATACGAACATGAATCGCATCACGGATAGTATGATAGCTGGGGAATAAGCGCAGGGTATGCTTAGTGGCGGCCTCATTTAACACATCCAACACATCACGTGGTGCCTCTTCAATCCACATGGCCCTGAATGAAGAGGTGGAAAGAAATGTGACAACGTGTTAGATTGAGAATGAGGCAAACAAACAAACAAACTACCCAAACAAAACAACAAACTCACAATGTTGCCGTATTGACATTAGAAGCCAAGTGCATATACGAAACTTCCAATGCTCCCTTATTCGACGAGCACATATGCCGAATACGTTCTTCATACGTAGGTGGCGTCTGTGCCAATAATCGTTTACGACGTTTAATCTCAGCATCATCCAATAACGATTCATCCACAAGGTTACTATACTCCGCACCCTCACGATAGGTTGATAAAAACAAACGAAATTTACGCATGACCTCATCTCGTGCCCTTTGGGTGGCAATCCATTCACGTAGCGGAATATCGAATGCTTCAAGATTCACTGGTTCTTGTTCCTCAAAGTTATCATCGTAAATTTGTCCATCGGGTAATTGACGCATATCCTTCTTTTTCCTGCCCTCGTCACCATCATCGTCGGCACCTTCCCCATCCAATCCACCAACACCCCGACGATCAAATGCACCACGACGTCGAAGTCGATCCTCATCCTCCTCTTCAACCTCACCCTCCATCTGATCCTCAAGCGCACCGTAAAATCCACGCGACCTACCCCCAACTTGTGCCAACTTGGCACGCTCTCTATCACGCTGGTCTAATATACGCTCAGCTCGTGCACGTTCCTCAAGGTCCATACCACCATATTCACGATTATCAATACCCTCTCGACCATATGTATCAAGTGCAGCAATTGCTTGATAATCTTTTAATGCATTGTCAAGTAAATCTTCACCCTCTTCTTCTTCTTCTTCCTCGTCATTATCATTCCTCTTCTTCTTCTTTTTACCCTTTCGAGCATTATCACGATTACCAAATAATACAGCCGTGGCAGCTGCTGATGCATCACCAACATCCTCGACGTAATCACCATCGGTATCATAATCACTATCATTATTATCATCTCCATCATTATCAACAAAGTCATCCAAATCATCACCCCTACCTCCTCGGTCATTACTTGGTTCTGCATCCATATCATCATCTTGGAGGATATTTGGATCGGGTACCTCTTGCATTTGTTCACCTGTAAAGTAAGAAGTTGAATAAGAGGTGGTATTAGATTGAGTTTATAATAAGTGAAAATCAACTTTCTCAAAACACAGGCTCCTTAACATCAAACACGGAAACCAACTCTATTTTATCACAAACAACATTTAACACCTGCATTATTTGTATATAATGATATTTTTTATATATCATACATCATAAATGTAACACAAATATAAACATTTTAGACACAAGATGTGTCACCCTTAAAAAAAAAATCCAAACTTGGTCATCATATTATATCACCATTGCAAATCCCCGATGATACCATCAAACAACTACAAAACAATACCTAAAACACCAACAAAAAACATCATACCAAATATAACATAATATAAACTACAAATATAATTTTAACTTACCAACATAATGTTCATCACCAGGATAACTAGCCTCTAATAAATCACGCGCCTCAGCCTGTAACTCACGTTGACGACGTCGTTCAGTTGCACGTGCCTCGATACGTTGTCGTTTTGTTAATTCTGCTTCTTCTTCTTCTTGGTTATCATCATTATTATTAGGAGGGTTATTGGTAGTGGTAGATTGTTGAGAGGAAGGTGCACCTACTTTACTGTCATTGATTTGCTCGGTATCCATATTGTTGTCATCATCGTCACTATCTTCATCTTCGGCAATACGACGACGTTTTGGTACCTCGCCTGACGGACCTGTCGGTCCATCGTTATCCTGGTTCATTATATATAATTGCAGTAGCAGAAATAGTAAACTTGCAAATGCAATCAATAGGCAATAAGTAAATATTATGAGAGTTTTCATATTTTAGAAACTCCTTTTTAGGTCTACATATTATCTAAAAGGACCATAACCATCCGAATCGTTCACTCAAAAGAGGGTCTAAAACATTGAACATCATAGTACAAAGTGCATCAATATATGATAATATAATATGATGACTACGGGCTACAGGTGATAGGTGAAAACAGGAAGATACTACATAGCCAGTGGCTTGGTATTGGTATCCTGCCTCACTTGCTATGACTATATTATTAGACATGAAACTAGCTTGATATATTGTCACTGATATATTCTCCGGTGTAGACATCCATCTTTAATGCCCTAGTTGCCCTCCGCTCTACCTCTGAGAAGTCAACATTGGAGTTTCTCCTCACATCAGTCTCGGTCTTCTCCTTCTCTTCTGCAACTGGACTTAATTGTGCTAGAAGAGGCACACCCGCCAGTCTTAAGATTGACTTTAAGATATATGTCGTCTCTTCCGGAGATGTGATCCATACACATGGGCATACAGATCTTGCTGCGTAATCATTTCCAGTGTTTAAGAATTGATCTCCGATATGAAGAGTTTCTTCTGATGGGATACCAAGATATGATTGAAGTACCTGTACACCAACCCTCTTATTACCGACATCCAGCCATGCGTCAGTGCCGCCATTAAAGGCACAGAACGGTAGCGTCACCTTGTCAGTCTCTAATTCATTCTGTATCCTTAATACTGTTTCATCTAATGCTTCTCTTGGGATCTTCTGCACAGGTTGAGGAATGAGTCCGACAGATCTCTTCTTACGAATGATTCGTGCTCTCATATTCTGATCATCTAATGATTTCTGAAAACATGCCTCAGCCATGTCAAGTATAGAAGTAACTTCTTCTTCATCCCAGTTACCAGGAGATTCCATATTGTGAGTAGTTGATACCATCCAGCCACCAGGACCATCTTCACGCACTGGCTTCAACTTGTAATCGCTTCCCAATCTCATTAAATAGTTGCATTCACCACCAAAGATATAGAATCGTTCTAGATCTTTCTCATCAAGCCCACGGTCTTTAAAGTAGGCCAATAATCCCGTGAGACGTAACTCATACTTGGCAGTTTGATATTCATATCCAGCAGCCGTCACTACTGCAATGTAACAACCGTGTTTCAGTAGAAGATAGAGATACTTTGCAAGTTTGGAACCACTTGATTCAAAGTTACTTCCATCAGAATAAAGTGTCTGATCTCCATCAAAGCATATCAGCTTAGGTCCAGGGAACAATGCCCTGTCTGGTAGTAACGATAGGGAATCAATAGATTCCTTTAAGGAGTCTGATCTATCTCGTCTCTCTAGTTTCTCATGATGCTGTGGTGCTTTACTACTATCATCGCCTTCTTCTTCCTCTGTGCGTGGTGTATTTTCCTCCATACCAACCCAAGCTTCTAAGGCACGCGTATCGGTAGTATTTTGACGCTCGGCGGTCTCATCTACCACCACTTCTTGTTTAGGTTCCTTCATCATTGCCAAGATTTGTGCCAGATTCAAAATATGTCTAATTTCATTAAATGATATACATATATATTGACGTTTGGTTATACCATACTTTTGATTGTATGCCATGAATGCCTTCCGGAGTGGTAGTCTAGTGTAGAATATTCCAATACTGGGTACCAGTTTCTGCAGTCTTGATGGAATGATCTGCATACTATTTGCATTATTGACATTATTTGTTGCATTCATTTCATTGAGTAATTCATTTGTCATGTGCCGATGTTCATCAATCAGTGCTTCAAAGTGTGAGAACTATTTTGTTTGTATGTATATGATGTGTATGTTGGATGAGTATGATACATACGAGAATAAATACATCAATAACTTATGAACTTACCGTATCAGCTCCGGTAGTATCCAATGCATCTAGGACGAAGCTATGCATTAACATCTTTTTCATGCTAATTGTGTATTTATCAGATTAGAAGAATTAGATAAACATATCATCTTGCAAAACATACTACCATAACATCTTACCTTTCAATAAGCCCATCACGACGATGGGGAGTTAACAAGTAGTTCCTCCGACGAGATGAAAAGGACATGAATTGATGGGTAAAAAATGTATCTGATGTGTGTTTGCAAAAACTATGAGAGTATTAAACGCCGATTCTTCTACCAAACTAAATCACCCACTATTCTTCCACACATATATTCTCTATCGATCTGTGCAAGAACGCTCTAGTAAGTGTTCAATCAACTCTTCACTGTCTGTTGTATCGCCATTTCCATTTTATATTTTATTTTGTGGTATATGTAGTACTACGCTGCCCAACTTAAACAAAATAGAGGAGATAATAACTCATACAATGTTAAGTTCCTCCGACGAGAGGAAAAGGTCCGTGGCCGATCTCGAGGACACATTCCTCAAGAAGAATATACCAGGTAGGTATAGTTCCTGGACGGAGGAGAATGATGATAAGAAGCACTGCAATGCCGAAGATATCAGCGATATTGAAACAGATGACGAGTTTTACTTCCAAGGATTGCCCAATAGCAGTAGTACTAAGAATCCTCCACCGCCTGTACAGCAGCCACAATTACGTCAATCTGGTAATACAGGAGTGAAAGGTGTACTAGCCGATTATAAGGAGGCACAACAATTGGAACAATTAGCAAAGGAGGAAGACAATTTACAAAAGTTGGAAGCTTTGTACAATGCTACACATCCAACAATAAGTAAATCAGATCACCCAACTACAGTAAAAGATAAGCAGGATTGCAGTGACAATAGTAGAAGTAGTGACTTAGATGATAGTGATGACGATGACGAATTCTTGAAACGATTTCGGAATCAACGAATTGCTGAACTCCAGCAAAGCAAATCAATAACCACATCTAAACAAGGAGTACAAACATTTGGTACACTATCTCTAGTCACACCACAAGAATATGTACAAATAGTAGATGATATGGATAATACAACAAGTACACAATCACAATATCTAATTGTACATTTATATCATTCAACAATACATACATGTCAAATGTTACAATCTTCACTAGAAAAATTATCACAAAGTATGATACATACACAGTTTATACAAGTGAATGCCTTGGAAGCGAATTCAAATTTAGACACGATATGTCTACCTGCAATATTGATTTATAGTAAGGGTGAGTTGATACATAATTTGATTCGTTTTACAGATGATTTACCGAAACGATTTAGTGTTGATGATGTTAGAGAAGTGTTTGGCAAATTGGGTATTGATGACTAATACTACATAAAACTAGAAGTAGGTTTTCATATTGTCTATCTCTATTGCTTAGACGACTCCCAAGGTTTCAGATGAGTGTCTTCGATTGCATAACTTCCATCTTCATTAAATCTAGAATCCTCTATTGTTTTCTCTCCTTCACTTGACTTGTTATCATTCTTCTCCGCTAGCAATGCATAATGTCTACCGGTGGCGGCAGTAATCTTTACAACATCAAATTGTTGTAGAATAAACGATCGTAACTCTGACATACCATCTGCATACTCGTCGAGATATGGCTCGGTTGCTCTTAAAAGACTAAACAGAGCTGCATTCTCTCGTTGTGCTTTGTATGCTTGACTTTCAAAATCCATTTCACTTATCCAAAGTTGACCACCTTGCTTTAATATACGATGAGCCTCTAGTACTACTTCTTTGGCAGCATACAGTGGCAATTCATGCATTACTAAACTCAAATTGACAACCGAGACAGAGTTTGATGCTAGTTCAGTGCTTGATATGTCTCCTTGACGAAGTTGTATCCTTTCATCTGACTCAATGTTTGTTATCCATCCTTCTTTATTATTTGAATTGACATCAATGGCAGTGGGAGATAATCTCAATAGAGTTTGTCCAACATCTATAAAGTATGGTGATAGATCAATACCGATGAGTTCTTTAGCTTGCGGATATTGCTCTGCTAATCGTCTTGTACTTGTTCCCGTGCCACAACCACAATCGACAATAGTTCCTTCGTCATCACATGATGCTCCAAGTTTGTATAATGCCTGATCAAATGCGTCTCTAAATACATCTTCACCTTTACTAGAATATTGTGGAAAGTTCCTCGCACCAATCGACCGACTATTAACATGCAGAGAACATGAGCTCATGAGATACATATATGCGGATGATGGCAAGTTGGTATGCATGCAGGAGTAGTACTCACCTTGCCAATTCTTGTTCAAATGCAGCATCATAACTTAAATTACCCTCCGAATATGCATGGAATGATTGTCTGTAGTATTCTGGATACTTAATACTATCATACTTGTGATTGTTATCATCATTATTATCGGCACTCCAAGGTGTATCCTCTTGTTTCTTGATCCATTCTTTAGCATCAACCCATGGTATACCATTGTCTTCAGCAGTTTTAACAATACTTGCACGTGCCTGTGGCACTAGTACATATTCCCAAAGTGGTGATTTCAATGCAATGTTAAGTAGTTGTTGAGTAAACCCCTCTCTTGGGTTTGATTTTGATATTTGTTCAGTGTTGGCGGAGGCATATAGTTGTTGATTCCTACTGATATAAAATTGCTGCTGATTAAGAAAATATTTGGTAGTAAATGCCTCTACCAAAGGGATGAGTAACAACAGTATTGATCTCATGCTGACTATTGCCGAGTATTCAAATATGATCAAAAAAATTCATACTTATTACTACTCTCACTATTAAGATAGCTCCACTTCTCCGCCTCATTCAGAACAGAACGGTATCATTCCCCATGTATTACTTGAACTGTTTGTATTCATGCAGCTATAAGTGATATGTGTGTATATGTTCTTTCAATTGGTGGTGATCTATGACGGATAACAGAGTTGAGTTTTCTATTGCAATGAAAACTAATTAACAATCAATCCACAAGTTCTTTTGCCTTTACAATATAATATCTTATCTCCTCATTATTGCAATAAAGTGTTTCCTATTTCCTACTATCCTCCATTGCTTTTTAATTTACTTCCGTAAACCTTGAATACAATACAACAACAAGATGGTGAACATACGAATGGCAACCACAAATGATTTAATAGACATGCAACAAACTAATTTATGGTGTCTACCCGAGAATTATCAAATGAAGTATTACTTCTATCACTTGTTAACATGGCCACAATTACTTTGGGTTGCTGAGGATTATGATGGACGGATTGTTGGGTATGTTTTGGCCAAGGTATGTATTAGTGTGCTAGCGTTATTATGTGTTTGCTGTTTGATACCCATAACTAATGCCTAACCACCCACCCAAATCACCTCTCCACTTTAAATCCACCCAAGATGGATGAAGATGAAACGAAACACCCACCACACGGACATATAACCTCCCTCTCGGTATTACGTACACATCGTAAGCGAGGCATTGCAACACTATTAATGAAACGTTCCCAAACTGAAATGGCAAGCGTCTTTGGTGCTTACTATGTTTCCTTACATGTACGTAAATCAAATAGGGCTGCATTTCATTTATACAATGAGACATTAAAGTATGAGATACATGATATTGAAAGGGGGTATTATGCTGACGGGGAGGATGCGTATGATATGCGTTGTACATTTAAGAAGGATGATGAGAAGATAGAGAAGGATGAGGGAGATGATGCTGTTGACCAAGTTGCAAAGGCTGTTGAAGAGGTTACCGTGTCATCATAAGAAGGGCAGCAGGAGTTTACTCTACTCTACTCTCGACCTTATCCTCTTCCCGTCTCCGGTAATTCTCGACCGAGAGTCGAACTTATGAGAGAATATAATGGTACTTTAACGCAACAATTTCCCGAGTGTTGTCTGATGAGTTATATATTAATATCTGGAATGAATTGTATATTGAGAAACCACACGCTTTGATTGGATTGTGTACATCATCCTTTATTCACCACTGAGTAATGCATCCACAAAATCTCCAATAATTGCCAAGACGTCGTACATTTGCAACTTGTAGTAAGAAAACATGCAACGCAAAAAGATCAGGAGCCAAAGACCAAGTGTGAAAGAGGTTAAGACAAGGCCTTCGGTGATAATACTATCGGATGATGGATCATTATAAACTGCCACATTCAAATCTCGTCTACTATACTGCTCAATCAACAGATGAAACTCGAGGAAACATTGATTTGATCCAGCAATTTCTGAGCTGGAGGATGTCGAGCATTCAAACGTGTCTGACCATTGGAATACAGACTTGAGTAATCCTTGTACAGTCCAATAGAATGGTGATAACTTTTGAGCCCACCTCAAAGAGTTCGTAAGTTGGACGAACACTCCCGAGAGGATGATTGCAATTTGCGTGAATATAGTTGCGGCAATCACCCCATGAGAAACACTGCTAGCATACATCCCAAGTGCTGCCCCAAGACTGATGTAGTACATGTTGTTACACGCAAGTAGGAATGCGCAGTTGGCTAACGAGCGCATGTCTCCGGCCAAGCCCGCAATTGGAAAGCAAATGAAGACGGCAATGGTTGGGAAGGCACTCTCACAAAACAAAACAACTAATGCTCGAGCAAGGAATACCGGAAGCAAACCAAATCGTCTGTAGTTCAAGACCACACTGGTTGACTTCCACCACTCAGCAGCCGAGACGATAGACGAAAAAAGTCGAGAGAATGTAAACATGACAGTCAAGACTATCATCAAAGAAGACAGGTCACTGGTAGTAGCCTGTGTATTATCACTCCCGACTGATTGAAAGATTAAACCTGCAAGACTAGCCAAGCCCACCACCTCTACTATTCGAAGCAAGTTAATACAAGTGTACGAGTATAACTGCAATTGTATGGGAAAGAGGTAGCGCAATTGTTTCCTCCATGTACATCCTTGATGCACAACGCTTTCATCCACTGGTGATATATCAACCTTGCCCTTGACGCTAAAGCCATCCAATACAAACTGAAAGTTTTCCTTCAAGTCGGAGTTAACCTTGTCGTCATCTTTTTGGCTGAATATACGCTCAAATGTTGTTGATAGGGTTGATCTTCTCCGTGTTCTAAAGCTGAAGAAGTCGGATGTGCTAATCTGAGTATTGAGCCGGCGAGGTGGAGGAAGTGGCAATGAAACTGATGTCTGCTTGGAGCTTACATTCGTCCTATTCTCCTTGGTTTCAGATAAAGGAGGCGGTGGAGGAGGCAAATCTGCTTCTTCCAGTGTCTTAGGACCAAGATCACTATTACTACCATCACTTTCATTCTCGTCCTCTTCCTCTTCGATCTGTTCAGTTACAGTCCCGATGTAAGAGGGAGCGACAACACTAAATCCCAGGATTGAATCAGCAGGAGTCTCTTCACTACTACTTTCAATGTTGACATCAATGTTAGACTTCAACCTCTGAACTCCTGAGCTTATACCAAAGGAAGATAATCGTCGGAGCATCTCTCCTACCTTATTGTTATCTTGAAGACGCTGCTCCTTTTCAACATTTGTTGATTGTGAACGACGCATCGGAGGAAGTACAATCACCAAGACGACACTTGCAAACACAACCAAGACAAACACGAGGGTAGGGAGGAAATCAGGGATGGCACGTGGCTGCCGCCCAGATTGAATGTTCAAGCCAGCATCATAGACATATGAATCAAGATTAGAAGCCTGACTTGTATCATGAAGACACAAGTGTGTTCTGCTACATAACTTCTTTCCTGGCAACTGAAGCTGTAATGGAGCATCTTTATCAGTATAGCACTCACAACTAGGCTTCGATGATAGTGAATTGACAAGTGTTGTGTTGCAACTTGGAAAGTCAATTGGCCAATTGTCATCAAACTTGGGAATACGGTAATCACCAATAATCAACACAAAGCTCAATCCATCTTCTCCGTGAACATCACGCTGACCACTGACCATCCACAGTCCACTGCGATTACCCGTTTGTAATCTAGTAGCAGTTGCACCACCGGCTGGGATGACAAATGTATCCTTCTGAATTGATTGATTAGGCGGTATTGAATCAAGAGCAAGGAGTCTCTCCTTACTTTCATATGCCTCACTCAACTTGCATGACTGTAGAGTACAGTCTTGATTCAATATTGGTGTTTCATATCCAATCACTTCGACGCTGTGTCCGTGTATATGCATAGGAACATCCATGAGTAGTGTCGTTCTCCAGATTATGATTACTGAAGAATTACGATCAACACGGAGTGCCATTGAATGTGGATGAATTGACTTCTCGGGACGAAATGTACGTGAGATCATGGCACCTGGAGGTAACTCATTCTGTACTAAATCGGAACCATCAATACTAACTAGATGGGCATACTGAGGAGCTGGTATCGAGAAAGTGTCCACAGTATGTACTTCAGATCCAACGGCATCATCTTTACTACCATCCTTATCATCATCGGCTTGGATTATTAGTGGACTGAGGTTGGTGATTGGTATACAACCAGGACTGCCGTGACAATTCAATGTTGCTATCTCTTTCCCATTCGTCACTGTTGAGGCAATGTTTTGTGGAGGATCAAGCACATCTTCTTCATCGAGAGTAGCCTGTACGCTCGAGGAGACTTGCAAGATGGCTCGTACAGCATTCTGAAAGCCTTGAGATGTCGGTTCAAGCGTATCAGCTCTAATCCAAAATAATTCTCCATCGTTCAGATCACCAAAGATGAAGATTTCAACATCAAATCGTTCTCCAACATGCACAACAACCTGGTCAACAGAGTACGGTTCTATTGGTTGAGAATCTACGGCAACTACTGTCAATGGAAAACCATCAACTGAGAAACGAAGAGCTGCATGTTGACCACCATTAATGATTCGAAACTTGTACTTTTGATTGGTATTAACATTGATAACCTCCCTAGAAGATGCGCGTTTCACAATATATGAAGTTGAAGAGAGATGATAGTAACTTCTGTTAGTCAATGTGGGTTGCAAAAGCAATCACATAAAGGCAAACTAAGTTCAATTGAGGTATTCGAATGGCCGAGTCTTGTTTAAGAATTCACCTGAGCTTGCCATTACATGTACCAAAATGCCAAGGAGTGGTCTCAACAATTACACCATTATCCTTGGACGGAGGAGGGACGACTCCACCAATGTGTTGAGAATAACGAGTTGATGATGAATCCAACGAGCCGTCTTGAAAGAATAGAATACGTTCATTGCTATAGGCCAAAGTTGTGTAGCCCAATGGTAATGGGGAAGAAGGAGAATTCAACACATTCACCAAGTCCGTACTGCCTGGCGGATGAACGATCAGTGCACCCCGAACAGCATCGTAGCTGTCAAAGTTGCCCGACGAAGTGTAATACCAATACGTGCCCGGCCGATCGTTAACAACAACATCATACGTAAATGAATTACCTTCTGCTAACGGACACTGGCTAACACCTACCGAACCAGCATACTGAAATGCCCCGTCATATGATAATCCGTGTAAATGAAGAGAGAGTCCTGTATGTGGCACGTCATTGATTAGTTCAAGTTGTAATCTATCTCCTGTCTCGACATGAATAGTCGGTCCCATTAACTTATTGTGTGAGTGTGAGGTATCATTGTGAGCAACGACTGCAATAGAAGGAAGCTCTTTCGGCAGATCTGTTCTTTGTTTGTCATTTGGCCAAGTCTTATACAATTGAGAATGTGATGGAATCGTTTGAGAGAGATATATACTCGAAGGCTTAATTGTAAACGTGTACTTTCGTTCTATTGCTGTTGTACTATTCAATAATAGCAACAACAATGCAGCAATGATGAAAGAATACATCTTTCTCTCTTTTTACGACTATCTTTCTACTCTTGGCCAATCATTTACTGTGCTGTCATTTGATTGATATCATTGTGGATTTGTAGGTCGATATCGCTATAATCCCCGCCCGTCTGTTCATTGATCTATGGCGTGTTTGGGTGAGAGCGATCGATGGTAGGTTGTGAGAGTGAGAGAGTTGAGTCGATTTTTATTTCTCTCACTTTTGTATCGTACCGTCTTAAATTTCGTACGGAGTACCGATACTAAATTTACATGTGTAAATTTATCCCTCAGGATGGGTATGTAATTTGTAATAGAATCTATTAGTAACATATCTAAAATATTGTTTGGGGTATACTCCAATATGTAAATAAATTATTCTTTGGGTTAATGTCAAATTTGTGAGTAGGATACCGCTGCTAAATGGAATCGAAGGACTCCCAAACGGGGCTGCTGAACTTGCTTATTAGTTTGTTTAGGTGAGTTGGCAGGCAGAATTTGATAGTAGGCGGCGTCTTGTGGCGGTCTAATATCGTTGGTATGGCGGTGTATTCATTCTGTATATTATTTGCAATAATTGTGTGTGACGACAGGTGCATCGCTGGCGTTTTAGGGTGGCAAGTTCAATTATAAGATTTTTTAGATATCAGCAGTGCAGGCTACTGAGAAGGTTTGTGTTAGATGATATACCCTTGCTATAAATCGGAGTTGAGTCCATTGATTCATTGCAATATCTATTCTATTTATATGATAGATAGTTGGCAGCCGCCGTTGGCGGAGTATCGAGGCTGGTATGTTGTCGGTGTTTTATACTCCGAGTTGATGTTTATTTTGCAATCCTTTCTTTCGATCTCTTGTATTGCATTCATCATACCGTCATCAATACATTACTAACAAATACACTACTTCCTAAAAAAATCCGTAGCCTTTTAAGGTCTTACACAAACTTCTCATTCAAGGGGGTTGGTCTTTTATGAAATAGCACAAAACATACCGCTATTCATTTTAAGGAGTCATACACACATCAAGGATTTATAAGGCTACTCTCTACTTACAAACACACAATAAGTATAGCTGAGTATAGTATTATAATTTCTAATTGTATTTTAAAGATTGTCCACAAGAGTTTTAGATTGCAAGAGATCAAACACAACAAGTTCAAGCGACATAAAACTTTAAGGTATGTATCTTTTTTTGTACTGGATTTTTTTGGTATGGGGTTTGTGAGTGGGACGACGTATTCTATTGAGGGGATATTCGATGCAGTGGATAGACTTCATTCTGTTACATGATAAGATAGATGAGGGGTTTATTTGTATGAAGAGAAGAGCGGGTGCTTAAGATTTTTCGCCGAAATTCTGATACCCGTGATCCTATTTTTTACCCTTTTTTCTAACCCGTTTTTGCCCTATTTTCTGACCCCACTTAGTAAAAAAGACTTGAAAAATACGGGTACCGCAAATCATCAAGACCCGAAAAAGGCCCCCAATCTTGGAATTTCTATTAATCCATCATCGATCACAAATCAATATCGTCGTCGTCCTTCTAACTGAGCTCACAATAATAGACGATCGATATCCCAAGAGCAAGAAGGTTGCCGGTGTGCGTGTGTGTGTTAATTCACATCATATGAATCAAGGCGTTATTATCACCATCGTCGAGCAATAATATTATAATTTCTTATCATCATCATAATATCATCGTATCATCAATATCAATCATCTATTGTATCGTCGAACAATATAATCATCAAGATCCATCGCCTTGGGGCAGGCCATTCGCCCCACACTTTTCCAGTCATCTCCCACGTCTCTATTTTCCTTCTACCTGCTACAATACAATACAAGAAGGGTCACACATCATAAATAAATTAAAATATCATTAAATCATGATTCATCAACAACAACTCGGTGGAAGTCACAACCAACGTCTTTCCACCGACACATCAACAACATCATCTATTGATCTTAAAATATTTATCAAGGACGTACACGACACACACGGTAGGAAACGTCCACTCACCGTCCGGCCATGGGCATCCATTAAAGACGTGAAGGATCAAATTACAAAACATTTACACATCCCCGCCTCCTCACAATGTATATACTTTGGCCCATTATTATCAAGTTCGAAGGTATTACCCAATCATCGTACATTACAAGATGCTGGGATATATCGTAATGGTGAAACATTACTGTTGGAAATTAAGACCTCTCAAGGAAGTGGTAGTGGAGTTGGTGGAGATTACAATCACTCTATATCATCATTACGGAATAATCAAACAAAACCTGATATCTGTGTTTCGTCATCAACATTGGATATATGTCCCAAGTCATTACAACGTCTTGTGCAACAATCAAGACGAGGATTAGCTTTGGGTTTTAAACCAGCCTTGGCACCCGATGGTTCAGGAGGGTCCTACTTTCTAAGTGATGCACGTAAGAAACGTGTTGGTGTGTTTAAACCAGCCGATGAAGAACCATTTGCCGAGAACAATCCTAGAGGATATGTTCCGCATAATACCACCTCCGCAAGTAATGGTGCTTTATCATCATTGGTTGAGGAAGAGGATAATGCCGAATGGTTACGTCAGGGGATACGTCCTGGTGAATTGTGCTTGCGTGAGGTTGCTGCATTCTTATTAGATCATGATGGCTTCAGTTCAGTGCCCATGACAACATTGGCTGAGGCACGTCATCCTGCCTTGCACACTGCCGGTGCACATTGGACACTAAGTGAAGGCGGTGCAAGTGTGGGTATACATTCAATCTCTGCCACCAAGTCTCCTCTCACTCAAGGTACTACTAGCAATAATAATACCTCAACATCTCAAGATTTAATCAAGAAGGTTGGATCCTTTCAAGAATATGTCCATGCCGAATGTACCATGGACGATTTGTCACCCTCCAAAATATCGATAGATGAGGTACACAAGATTGCAATCCTCGACATTCGTCTTATGAATGCTGATAGGAATGTTGCCAATATATTATGTCAACGTATACCCGAGGATCCAGATCATTTCAAGCTGGTGCCGATTGATCATGGATATTCACTTCGGAGTAAGTGTGACGTTGCGTGGTTTGATTGGTGTTGGTTAGATTGGCCACAGATGAAGGAACCATTATCAAAAAGATCAAGAGATTATGTCCTTGGTCTTGATATTGAGGCCGATGTACGGCTGTTACAGGAACGTCTTAATATGCAGAATGATGTATTGGATTATTTCAGAAGTAGTTGTTTGATATTGAAGGCGGGAGTTCGAGCTGGGTTGACATTGTATGATATATGCAGTGAAATTATGTGTAGGAATGATCCGAGTGGTGAGTTGTTGTTGTTCGTTGTCGGTAGTACCTTTTAGCATTCATCTTCTTGTCAACTTCTAACACCTCTCTCCTTAACATCTACCATCTCTTCTCAGGTGAGATTCCTTCCAAGTTGGAAACGCTGACCACCATGGCATCTGAACTAGCGATGTCAGCCGTTCACAATGGCCGATTCCATCATGCCACGGCCTCCATGGCCTTGGAAGAACAGCTTGCCACAAGACGCAGGAGCATGATGGTTAGTAGCCAACAACCATCCTGTCGTTTCCCCACTTCCTTCAAGACACGGCCTGTTGTTCGGTCTGCATCGTCATCAGTCTTTTCGCAAGTTGCTGCCAGTATAGGAGGTGAGAGTGCCTGGTCGGACCAACTGACGAAGCTCGACAGTGGCCTCTCTGCCGAAGACTTTCATGATTCCCAAACCTCGGTGAACAACAACAACAACTCCAACCCTCCAGGTGCAGTCCAATCATCACAATCGGACAATAGCTTTGATCCCGATGACGATGACGACGCTGTATCCTTCACAAGTGACTCTCCCGAAGACTGTGCCGCTGGAGAATGGGCCGCAGCACAGATTGATCAGAGCATGGACAAGGAAAATGCAGCATTATTGTTTGGTCATCGTGACAGGTCGATTTCAGAGTCGTCCACGTCCACAAATGGCAGTAACGATACTTCAATGTCAACATCATCATCTGCCGTGGGTTTTTGGACTATCCGTCCTGGGTCATCATCAATTGAAGATGAAGTATCTGACGATGCTTCTGAGATTTGTTGGACTCCATCACTGCAATCCTCAAATCAAAATGCATCAGACCCTCCTCCTCCGTTGAATATTGATGATAAGGATGTTCCTCCCCACATTCTTTCTCCGAGTGGGTTTTCAGCTACCAACCTTGACAAGTTCCTAACAGAAGCTACTACCCTGGCAGACGATGAGTCATCTCATCCATCGTCTAATCATGCCGATGATGAGTTTAGTCCTTCGCCGCCACCCGCATCCCAGCTACTACTTCCAGATGCAGTAGGTTGTCTATCTACCTTCAAGCCGCTGAAGAAGATGAGTCGAAGTATTTCCTACTCTGCCTTCTCATCTTACAATAGCACCCTGCCACAGAATGATGCAAAGCCCAACAAGTTATTCCAAAGCACCGCCGTTATGCGGAATAGTCTCTCTTCTACACAAGAACGTGATTTGTTCCGGACATATCATATGAAATTTGTTAATCTCCTTGCAGAGAGGCTAATGCAGCAACAATTAATGCGCAAGAGTAAAGAATGAAATGATTAATTGGTACCCCACACACAGGCTGGGTGTGATCATGATACACATTGTTGTACAATATTGAAAAGAGATGCCACTAGGCAAACATGGTACATTTAGTAAAATAGAAAGCTCCGATTAGCATTATCTCTTTTCTTTATAGGTATTCTTTACTGTCTCATCCAGCTCGCTACTGAGGAGGCTAAGAAGAAGAAGACTAATAGGAGGATAGGACTAATTACACGCGTACTATCTTAACCTATGAATGTGTATATATCTTCTAATACGCCCCGAAGTTTATCACGGAAGGTAATCTTGAATTCTTTTGCATACTTGGGTGGTTGAATAAAGAATAGAAATGATAGTCTAGTCTCTTCGCCATCCATCAAGTCCTCTTCCTTGGCTGTACAAACACAGTGTTCAAAATTGTCATTAACTTTCAATGGCATAAAGTAGAGGCTTCCTGGATTGGGACGCACTTCTATTATTTCTTTACTCTTGAGGTGTCTGAAGTTAATTGTTCGTTGAGATCCGAGACTGAGCACCAATATGTGCTGACCAAATGTATCTGTAGAGTTGCAAGAAAAGTTGTGAAAGAGAAGGTCGTGGACATAACTTGTGTTAGTACAAGCGGTTCATAGAACACATATCAGTTCACACACATGAAATAGAGACTTTCCTGTATGATATGGTACATCATGTTCCGGATGCAATCTATTACACCAAACATAGCTAACCTTTCCATCGAATTCTTTCTCAATCTTCCTCGATAATTCCTCAAGTTTAGACATACCAATAGATTTACTCGCCCGTTTTATGTTCCGTTTACTCCTCCTAAATTCATATGCGTGTTGATTAAGCTTAATTCTATACAGTGTTGGATTTGCCTTCCATGGCAAGTTGGTACTATTGTTCAAAATTTCAAATGATTCCTTTGCTTCCTCTTGAGAAAGGAAGTCGTCGATTATGTACACGCCTACATCATCTACTTTTGTTGCTGCATCTAGTTGATCTAGAAATGGTGTAGCAGTAGATGCCTTGTTCGTACTCATGGTAGTATGTAGTAGATAGGTGTAGTAAGATTGTCAAAAATGTGGTTACTGAGAGCAAATAAATTGCTAGATGATGTCTTATTGTCTCTTCCCTTGTGATGTAATTGTAGATGTCGTTCTCTTGTCGTTTGTATTATGTTTGCTGTTTTCTGTTGTGTGATCGTTTCTAGAGGACGGTCACTACACGATAATCTAGTGTATCAATGTGCCAAATAAACATTTGCATTATATCGTCTTATTTCATTTGCATTATATCCTCTTATTGCAAAAGTTTGCCTAAATACATCTCCTCAAAGAGCCTCTACTACATGAACACAATAGAAACTATTAGAAAGCTAAAACGAGGTACCTAGATAGAATAAGGCGAAAGAGATAAGGCTACTTTATGAATGTATCTCGACCACCACTATGTGATAAGTAGCTCTTCTCCAGTAAGTGACGGTGTTTATATATATGTGTAGTACATACTTACATACATACCTATCTATGACAAGAGTATGGCAGAAAATCTCATCCCCTCAATCTGCATTGCAGTGCAAGTCTTTCATTGTGTTGAGTCAAGAGTAGAGCAACTGAAACTTGTAACATAAGTTCATAGTGTGACCTCTTATCTCTAACCCCTAACATGGCTAGCGATCAAGCTCATAGACATAGATCATCTTGCCGACCCTGTAGTTCTTATACTCTACATAGAGCACTATAGCAGCTAAGTAGTATTGTATTGTGGTTTAGCAGCAGCAAGCTTCAGTGTTCTATCTTCTTCTTGTCGTTGGGCTTCAACTAACCGAATGTAAATATCTTTTTTCTTGGTATTGGTCATGTGACTTTCATTTTATGAGAGTTGAAGCATGTGAATTAAGTTGAAGCATGTGGATGAGTGTCTCTATCTCAGTTCTCAATTTGGAAATTGGAATGGCTTTGCTTTGTCGATCGGTAATATATTGGTATAATTATAATCAGTAGTTGACGGGCGTTTCTGTAGTATTTAATAATGAGCTCTAATAATAATACTCAAATCATGCTAATTAATGACCCTTCATCAGGTGAGGGGCTTATCGATAACTCGAATAATACTCAGATGAATATAAGTAATGACCCGTCAGGTGAAGAGGGGATTATTGATAACAATAACTCCATCGATGCAGAATCATCAACAAAAGTTAGTGATAATAATACTCCACAAACTGAGCAATCACATCATGCAATTGATGACAGTATATTCCTCGGTCGATGGATATTAACTGATAGTTCATCATCTACTAAATTAATTAGAGTAGTTGGAGGCGATATGATATTTTCACGTATTAAAGAAGGTGAATATCATGTCAAGACTACATACAGAGAAAGATATTGCTACTGTTTTAGATATACTTGGAGTGAATTGGCTTTAATGAGATTTACCGAAGATGATAGATTCACAGAAACAAACATGAAAACCGGTCGTAAATCATATGGCAGGATAGAGGATGATAATAAGTTTATGATAATTGGGAAAGATACTGCAACGATTGAGTTTTGTGGTGATATGTGTTATGTCAAGATCGTTGATTCAAGAGCTTCTTTATATATGACACAAGAATATAAGAGGGCAAGTAGATATGCTCACACGGAAACAACAACCAAATGATAAAGGGTATGTCTGTCTATGTTTCTAGAGAGTACTGGCTGATACTGACCACAACAGAAACAGCGGCTGCTTTAGACACAATGACTATTGGACGATGGCAGAAGATTCATATTTGCATAATATAATGTTACATTACAAATAGGAATGCTCCGATTAGCTTTATCTCTTATCTTTATCTCTCTTTTGTTGTTGTTGTATGATATTTGATCTCAGGATGGAGGCTTGGATAAGGAAATGCATGACTCACCGTTCGACCTCGTCTATTCTCTCGCAGTGGAATGATCTTTGATACTTCTATTTCAGCTTTTTCTCTCCACTCATCTGCCATTTGTCTAGTAACATGATGCTGTTCACTGCAATACACAATAAGAAACACCACTATGCGTTCATCTCCGTGTGTTTCGTGTATATCCAGTAGTTGTCTAGCAGGTACTTCTACTCTAACTCCATCAGGAACACATTTATCCTGAATGATTCTCTGAATTGCATCACCTCCTACAATCTGATCAAGGGAACAAATAGTAGAAGAGGATCCATCGTGATCCTCTGGTAGGACAATGTGCAATTCGTGTCTACAGCATAATTGTATATCATTCGGAACCTCAACCATCCCATCTGGCTTTACAAACACATACATCTCCGGCTTATTACCCAATTTGAATGGCCGATCGACTCCTCGATGACTGCTGAGATTGTATGTTGCGTCATATTCCGTAACACTTGCTAGTAACAAACCATGTTCTGCTGCAAATAAAGATGATTGCCAACTACCTTTCCATTCCTGTAATGATGTTGAAGAACAGCCACCTTGTCCATCACACAAAGCAACATGCACTTCCCCTTTAGTTGATAGCATTGTAACCGCAGATTTGAAGAAGTCATTAATCAGTTGTCTGTTATATCGATTGTTGGCCTTACCTCTCCAATGGGGGAAGTTGAACTGGAAGATCGTTTAGCGATTTATGACGATGAAGAGAGACAATATAGTAACTCGAGTTAGTGCATACAGCTTGCAAGAACAAACAAATGAAGAATACTAACGCGGACTTTCCTGTATTCTATCGAATTGTATTGATTCATTGTCAAAGTATGTACCAAGACATGTGGCGTCTACACCAAACATTACCTCTTGTCCATTGATGATGTCGGTGTTTGCTTTTGAATATTGATACACCTTGTTATGTGTTTCTTCATCTTCGAGTACAGTCGCAAAGAGTTTAATACCCTCGTTAACATCGCTTAATTCCTTTGCAACATTTGCAGTATAACTTAGATCTCCATCACCACAAACGAGAATGTTTTTGATAAAGCTACCACTATCATCAGTTGCAACAAACTCCCATTTATTCTTCGTCGGTGACGATATGGAATTAGTATCAGAGGATAGATTTAGTTGAGTAATTGATGATGTGATGTGTCTTCTTCTCCCATGATAATGGCAGAATTGCAATTGTTTCCAACTACCAGAGGATAGCAGTAACTGAGTAATTGATGTGATGTGTCGTCTTTGGCATTGGAATTGTCTCCGTGTAGCAAATCCAGTGACTGGAAATCTATACAGGAAATAGTATGCAATCATCATCAAAGAGTATACTATTGTATGATTGCCCATGGTTAATGCCCTCTCTTAGACTCCTCTATCGTCCACTATCACCATCACCGTATACTCATCAATCAAATCATTTTCCAAGAGAATTGAAGGATACCAACAAAAAAGGTAAAGAAAGGTCGCAGACAACACCAATCGAAGCGTTCATGACATACAGCAACAAACTACTCTAGGTCTGCAGAGTATTACGATTTGAGATCATAACCAGGTTAAGAGAATCACCACATATTACCCCTTGTTG
>Ga0214480_100126_pt1 | contig 33630 bp, 24 predicted proteins | sample M1_20Mar14CPVII9_3_FD_165042 | JGI IMG/M metagenome (GOLD analysis project Ga0214480, IMG submission 165042) | Marine eukaryotic communities from Monterey Bay, California, United States - M1_20Mar14CPVII9sort6BwellE17 | ecosystem: Environmental > Aquatic > Marine > Unclassified | place: USA... | reverse complement strand
ACCACCAACTCCTCCAATAATCCAGCAACAACAATTATTGGTACAATAACATCTACTGATCTAACTATTGACCCTACCTTATCCTCATCTACCGCATCACCTACAAACAGTGAGGAATCGAGAGACGAGCATAATGATGATGAAGAGTATAATAAAAATAGAAGTAGAACATCAACTTCTACTTCGGGTGATTTATCATTCGAACGTCACTTGGCTGCTGCCACTGGCACTGGCGCTACCACTACAGAAGAAAACACTTCCAATAATAATATTATGGATGATAGTTTATTAAGCCATTTAGATGAGGAGACAGTCACTAAGGTTAGGGAATTTGAACGTAGTACTACTACTGCTCCTCACCCCTATTCTAAATCTACTGAAAAAGAAGGAGAAGAGGATATGGGAAGAAGTTTAGATGAGTTAGTCTCCTCGGCAGTATTCGAGGAAACACTTACCAACTTACATCGTCGTCGTACATCCTCCACTTCCTCAGGCGATGCCATTATTAACCAGTCATTTGATGAAATAGTTGAAAGTCATGAACAGTTTAATTACAAGTTGGAGAATAGTGTAACGGAAACACAGTTGGAATATGTGAGTGGTGGTTTATATGTTGAAGAGTCAGAAGAAGATAAAGAGGAAGTGGAAGTTGAGGAGACATTAACCAACTTACACCGTCGTCGTACTTCATCTTCGGGAGGCAGTGGTAGTAATTCGGCTGATATTGATGCCAAGTCATTTGATGAGACTGTGGAAAGTCATGAACAGTTTAATTACAAGTTGGAAAATAGTGTAACGGAGACACAGTTGGAATATGTTAATGGTGGGTTATATGTTGAAGATACAGAGGAAGAAGTTGGCAGTGTTGTTAAGGATGAGTGTTTTTTGGAGACTGATAATGTGGAGAGTGAAGAGATTAAATGTGGTGTGGAGATTGAGTGTAAAGTTGACAAGGAGGAGTTTAAAGAGATTGAGGAAGTGGAAGAGATTGAGCCATCCTGTCCATCTCCAATTCGAGGTGGTGGTGGATGTTGCAGTACCTTACCCGAGGTAACTGCTGCTACTTCTCCGTTATCTGATATTGAGGATCGTCCTTCCCCAAAAGCCCGAACAACAGCAGCAATTGAAGAGGCTGCATTTGAAACAAGCAGGAGTAGCAGAATGGAAGGTGTACGTGCCGCTCTTGAGGAGGCTACAAGAAAGGAAGAAGATGAAGATTTTAATGTTGAAGAGGAGATTGAATCTCCTCCTGCCGTGACAGTTGAGGAACTTCCCAATGAACAAGAGGAGGAGAAAGTCGTGAGGTCTTCCTCTCCTGCAAAAGTCTCTCCACCTACCACAACGGTAGGCGGTAGTAAAAGCAGCAGCAGTACCGAGGCATTGGCATGGACGGCTTTATCAGCACTAATGACAGCACCGGCACCACAAGCTATCCAATCGAAGAAGACACGTACACCCACTAATCTATGGCAACATGGTGAATTGGGTGAAGACCAGGCGGGAGAGATTGAATCAGACCTTGATAATATTAGTATTGCATGTTCAAGTATTGCCTGTTCGGATACTGCTGCTGATATTAGTTTACGTGATGATAATGTTGATGGTTATATGGATTTGATATCCACAGGAGTTGGAATGGGAGTGGAGGTAGTGGCTGATGATGATATTGTACCACAAGTTGAAGAAGATAAGGGAGCGGATATAGTAGTTGATACATCAGTGAATCAATCCATCGAGTCTATTGAGTCTTCATCAACCACTACTACGGCAGTCTCATCATCTTCTTCCTTGTCAACCAACAAATCCAAGAAGGTACAATTCTCCCTCCGAGGAGAACAAGCACGTCAACGTGCCATTGCCCGACAGAAGAAGATATTATCCAAGGCATCATTACGATTGGGTGCTATATCTGAAACATCGTTGGAAAATATTGAAGAACATGATCAATTAAATGTAGTGCCAGCCATTGATGATGATGATAGTGTGGGTGTATCAAGTAGTATGCCAAGTTTGAGCTTTGCATGTGATACTGATATGGAAAGTATTGTGGAAGGTAGTGAGTTGGCTAGTATTGGTGGAGGTGGATTTAATGATTGTTCATCATCGGTACGATCGGTTGTTAGTCATCAAGTTATTGGAGAGGGTAAGGGTGGTATATGTTCGATTTCCTTCTATGAGGCTGCATCAAGTGAGGGTAATAAGTTATCGGATAACTCTTCTGAGTCATTAGTTGAAGAGGAGACAAAGAAGGACGAGGTAGCAGAACCAGTGGCAGAAAAGGAAGTGGTAGATGACGTGGCAGTGCAAGGAGATGATATGCCATCAAGTCCAGAAGTCCAAGCGGATGCGGCGCAAGTAGTGGACACTCCCAACAAAGACAGCGAAAAGCAAGAAGAGGAATGCATTGAATTCTTCGTCCTACTTTTATGCCCTACATCACGCATCTTTGAATTAGTTGAAATCAAGAATGCCAAACTCAATTCCACCGTACAAGATATTATGGACAGTATTCCTCAACAGTGCACTGATGAACGTCTATTATCTAAAAGTTACACTGGGTTCGTCCGTCCCACCGATCGTATTGAGTTTATGCAAATGGATACCAAGGTCTTTGAGAAACAAAAACAGTCTCCACTGAAAGGGGACGACGATGATAAGAAACTCGAAAGCAGTAGTTTCATTCAAGAAGATGATGTATTAGTTGCCATACTTGAGGGATACTCTGGGTACCAAATGGTCAAGATATCCAAGCCAATCTTGAAGAATTCCAAGTTCCGTGACATGCTTTGCCGCCGCAGCAAGAATGGGGGCACTCCATCACAGAAGAGTAGCACCCGTAGGAGTAGTAGTGGTGATGACAAGTCAACGAGGTCAAGCAGGAGCGTACGATCTAGTCATAGTAGGAGGAAGAGGCACAACCGTAGCAAGAGGAAAAGCGGCGGCTCAAGTCTGCCACGCGAAATAGCAGCAGGCAAATCACGTAGCAGCAGCAATAAGTCGTCCTCAAAGTACCCATCAATTACTCAAAAGCTCGAAGACTTGTCTAAGAAGCTACATGATGTTGATGATGAGATCGAGGCTGATGACCAGTCGATGACTAGTGGAAAGAAGCTCCCATCTACTCCTGAAAAGGCACCGTTGGTCAAGGAAGATGATATGGAAGATGAAGCAACCATTGCCGCAAGTATCCTTGAAGAAGTTGGCTCATCTGCCAACTTTAGTTGCTACAAGATGACCCCCAAGATGGTAGCATATGAACTAGCATCGAATATTGAGGATATCTTTGCTGGTCATGATGTTGATATTGTCGCAGTGGATTCGTACAATGCCGACTTTAATCTGGAGGATGATGATAACATGACCAAGGGATCAAATGATGACACATTCGTCTCCGCCAGATCCATGTTAAACATGAGTGATGCACGCTCAATTCGTTCCTTGGCAAGGCAAATCAATTCTAGTAGTCCTGTTAAGCCTGTATTGGAAATCACCACCAAGAAGAAGAGAGAGCGTAAGTCAAAGCCTAGCAAGTTTAGCAACTACGAAGAGGATGATATGATGCTTCAGATTGAGGCAATGGCACGTCAAGCAGATGAAGCCTTTCAAAGTCGGAAGAAGATGTCAAATCTTTGGGACGACGCTGGGACGTCTTCCACCAGTAAGAAACCAGTTACTGTATCAAGAGAGAAGCTTAAAGAGAAGCTTGCCGCTGCAGTTAGTAAGACTAATGGAGATGTGATTGAAAAGAAGAAGAGTCACGAGGACTCTGACAGTAAAGCCAAGGCGGTAGTGCCTCAAGAGGATGATAAGGAAGTTGCCGGCATTACTGCTGGTACTATAGCTAGCGCCATGGTCAAGAAAGATGACACTACTTCATCCAACACGTCAAGCTCTGAGCGTACCTTCCTAAATACATCCACATCTATGGTGTCAACCATGGTTGCTGCCTCACAAGGTCGTGTGAATGAAGTACATGTATTGCAGTACCTTGGTGTTACCATTGTTTGTATTGCTGCAAATTTCATGCAGCATACACGAAAGGCCGCTACTGGTGGAGGTTCGAGGGATAAAAATATAGATAGTAGTTCGTTTATCCCCAAGACGATACTGGAGTCAGCCATGTTCTTGGCATTCATGGTAAATGGACAGCGATACTTGGCAAAAGTGACCAAGAAGAAGTAGAGTGTGTGAGTGAAGTCAATGTACAGACGAAAGAAGATGATTCTCCAGGTATGGCATCTGTGTTAGAATCTAACTATTAACTTTTTTAAATAAAATTGTGCACAAGATGTGTCTCCTTTTTCACAGCCACTGCCTCTACGGCCCTGGCCTAACTACCACTACTGGGTGTATATAAGAAGGATTTAATACCAGTTTTAGGCCTCGGCGAGTTAGTTGAGCAATCTCTACGCCGTATGGTATAAACTAGAGAAGAAGGCCACCAAGGAGGCATCTCTTCTTAGGTTTCATCCAACACAGAGTTTTCGTATTAGTAATGAAAAATACTCTCATAGAAATTAGAATAAATAAAGTTGTTGTGTTTGTAGTCTCTAGTAGGCTAAAATAAAACGGATCATTATGCCTATCGGATCAGCGGCAGTGACAGTATATTGCCGACGGCTGCTTATGCCGCATATCAGATCCGGCAGGGGGAGTTCAAGACGAAGCAGCTGCCAACTACTAAATAAATTGCAATTACCCATCCATCAAAATTCTATCCGATGCATGCTATTTAGTACAATATCACCAGCCCCAACCTCTACCGATAATGATACAGCAGCAAGAGTATCGAATAGAAAACCAAGAGTGGTAATTCTAGGCAGGTACGTACTTCTATATTTGAAAAGTGCATATGATGTGCTCAATATTCCAACATAACATCTCTTACAATACAAAATTGCAAATGCCACAGTTGATGGGCAGGTTTTACATTAGCACGTCGATTAGACAAATCAATATACGATGTACGTGTCATATCACCAGCAAATCATTTCCTGTTCACACCATTATTACCCTCAACAGCCGTCGGTACATTAGAATTTAGAGCTATACAGGAACCAGTACGAAGAATAACAGGATTGGGTGAATATTACCAAGCCAAGGCACTTAGGATTATGGATAATAAGAAGTTGGTACTTTGTGAAGATTTGTATAAAAAGACATTGTTTAATGTATCTTATGATTATCTATGTGTTGCTGGGGGGATGAAGAGTAATACCTTTAATACACCAAATGTTGAAAGATTAGAGGGAGTAGTGGTATTCTTCCTAAAGCATCTCTATCATGCAAGACAAATACGTAATCGTATCTTGGAATGCTTTGAACGGGCAAGTAATCCAACAATTCCTGCGGTACAACGTGATCGTCTGTTATCATTCATTGTTGTGGGAGGTATGTAATAAGTATGTGATACGTGTTTCATTTTTCACAAATAAACGTCCTAACACCTCGTCCTTCTATTCTGGATAAGGTGGACCAACAAGTTGTGAATTCATGTCCGAGCTACATGATTTTGTCAATTCAGATGTAGTTAAGTGGTACCCGGATCTGGTTAGTCATATCAAATTGACATTAGTTGAGGCAGGACCAGGTATTCTAGGTTCCTTTGATAAGTCACTTTCTGATTACTATTTGAAGAGATTAGAGCAGAAGAATATAGATGTCAAACTTAATACAGCCATGGGCGGTATTGATGAGAGGTATATTGAGGGTGAACAGATTACTGTTGCAAAGTTTAATGATGGAACAGAGGTGAACTTTGGTGCCATGATTTGGTCAGCGGGTAATATGCCAATCAATTTGATAACAAACTCAAGTCTCAACCTTGATAGGGGTAGAATCACCGTGGATGACTACCTACGAGTACCAGATACACGGGGTCGTGTATTTGCCCTTGGAGACTGTGCCGGTAGTCCGGATAACTTACCTCCAAATGCCACTGTAGCTGAACAGCAAGCATTGTACATGGCTGATTGCTTCAACAAGTATTACTCAAAGTTTGAGGTAACGGACAAAACGAATGATAATGTTGATCTACCATTGCCTGGAAACGTCACGCCCTACCTTATGCCTTGGAATATCTTGAGCTTTATGAATAAGATACTATGTGAAAGTTCACCCAAGTTTCACTATATGAACCGAGGAGCAATGGCATCAATGGGTTTCGGAGGTGGTGTTACTGACCTTAAGCAGACGAATCTGCCTTCACCGAAGACTACAATGAGCGGTGCTGCAAGTTACCTTGTATGGACGTCAACATATCTAACTAAACAACTGTCTATTCAAAACATGATCCTCATTCCTATGTATTGGTTCAAGGCATTGTTATTCGGAAGAGATATTAGCCGTTTTTGAGGTATGTTAATTGCTGTCAAGTGTGATGTTAATGTTGTGATAGAGTATAATGAAGAATGTTTAACCTATAATTCACATAATTATACTCGTTATTCATCTACAGATATGGCACTACAATACTAGTACGGAATATCTCATGCCCATCCTAACTGCTTCAAGCAATGGCCGTCGTTCCAAATCTTGAGCATGCTAACCACCTTGCCCTCATCGTTCATTTGAACTTGATAGAAGTAGTCGGTATCAGCATGCTTATTCGTAGCTTCACAAGGTCCGCCACTACCAGTATGCGTGGCACTTGGGACAGTATTATGGTTAAGGAAAAAAGAGACACATGATATGCACACATTTCAAGTTATAAACAACTCACTGGAAACAGGCTGCATGGCAAGCAATCTTTCGTTCGGCATCCCAAGCAGTGCTCTTGACGGTAAACGAGGCATCAGGTGCAATGTTTGTCTTAAAGTTGACCATCCAATCATACCAGTCTTTGACGGTCTTAACTTCAGCAATTGCATCCGCTTGACAAGAAAATGGAGCATCATCAACTACAAGGTCCTTGATACTATCCCAATCTTCAACTGCATCTACTACACGGATTACCTAAATAGAAAGAGAAAGATATCTTGTGAGGACAGAGAACATCTATCAGACAAACCAAAAACACTACTTCACTAATCAAAGCTTACCTTCTGTGCATTAATGAAAGCAGGATCCTCGATGGTATCCTTCTGTACGGCAATTTGCTGACCAATCTTTGGGAGGGATAAGAACTTCATTGTTGACTATAACAATAAGATATGGATAGATCAGTAGCTGCTAACTAATTGACCAAAAGAGCAGCAGCCCATCAAGAACTCTCAGCAAGTTCAAGTCAAGATTACAAAACTGCATACAACTTTTCGTGACACCGGTATCCTTCTTGCAGTAATATTAAAGGAGAGACGACCACGACTACAACAACCTCCTCTATGATGATAAACTGTATCATCATGAAGAAACCAAAGCATAAAACACCAGGGTATAAAGGGAAGAAGCAACAACATAAACAGAATGAAGAAAATCATGAAATAGAAAGAGCAAAACAAATAGCTCTTGATATTGGCTTGCAAGCGAACTTGGACACTGGATGCAAGCATTGCACATTAGGCTTAGCAAAGATCATTAACGATTGTGGAAGAAAGGACAAAGGGCTTGTATACTACAAGTGTTACAGAATAAGAGAATCAGTCTTTCGAAATTGCGATCGAGAACTGGATGGAGAAGCCATTTACAAAGGAAAGACTTATGCAGTTGGTAGCGATGGATACGTGTACATGAAAGAAGAATGAACAAAGTTGAGGGATTCGGCGGTTATGAATCATTTGAATGGCTAAGCCTACTTTCCACATAGAGGACAATCCGAGCATTGGTAAGTTCCGATATCTTGTATACTTATTCTCATATCTACTTATATTCATATCTGACTGAGCTATTTCTGTTTCTTGTTCTTGGATGGCAAGATGGTAATGAGCCGACTACTAACGATCACCGCCACAATAAGCACCATAAAGAGCGGTCGTTAAACAAAGCGAGATGTATCTACAGACCAGATTCTGCTCCTGAACACTGTGCAACGATTTCCTTCTTTCAATTATACATCACGAGATACAGATTATGTATTCTCAATACGTTTCAAGCTACCCTGGGTTCTGGCCGTTGCCAAATGCCTGCTCCTATGCTAATATCTGCTCGTACCAAGCCGAACATAGGGAAAGAGAAGAGAGACGTCATCACGAAAGCCATGAATAATCAAGTAAAGGCAGGCAAGATATAAAGGATAAATGGGCCAAGCTGGGGCTATTCAGGAGGCAGCAGCATTAAGTTCTAGACTAGTCTATGATAAGAATTAAACGAATTTATTAGCCGACTACTTTTCTTACCCATCCGTCTAATAGTAACGATACCTTTCACTAAAAGCCGCTGCTTTATCCCTCTGATCACTTTTAATTTCACCCAAGTATGTTTGATATGATTGTAGAGCTTTTGTGTAGTCATCTTTTGTTGCTTGTCCAACTGAGTACATTTCTTTAATAGTATCCAAGGATTCACCCTTTCCACTCCCTATTGAAATCATGTAGTGTTTCAAAGCTCTGTTGTAATTGCCTGATCCTGCCTCAATACTGCCTAGATTGTGCCTTGCTTGGACATCTCCTCCAACAGCTGCCAACTCCCAATAATGCATTGCCTTCTTCTTGTCAGCTTCCGCACCTTCACCAAAATGATAAGCACAACCAATACTACTATAACCTCTTGCATTCCCAAGTTTGCCAGCCCGATGATATAATTCAAATGCCTTATCATAATCTTGTGGATATCCTCTAATCCCATCCCTATAATGACAACCTAGATTGTATATTGCTTGGGGATCACCAAACTCCACTCGCTTTTTTATCCCCTCAACTATGTCCTTCTCCAAATTAGGAACGGGAACTCTACAAAATGGACAGATATTCTTGGTAACTACATTCCCTTGATCATCATAGACAGGTGCATGCATACACCCGCTGCATATAGCTTTTCCACAACATGTCATAAATCGCTTTCCTGAAGTATGTGTAGGTAGACGGAGGAAACAAATTGGACAATCATCATTCGGCGGAGGCTGTTTAAACAGCTTTTCATCATGTAACTTTGCAACACGTTTCTTACATTCCTTTTTGTGTTGCCGACGATGAGCAATTTGACATTCTCTATTGCAATACTTCACCATCTTACATGCAGTACATGATTTGAGATTACCACCCTTCTTGCCACAATTAGCGCATGTAGACTTATTATCCAGTATAGAAACACTATCAATACCCTTGGTAATAGCATCAATATTATTCTGTTCACATGATGTGCACTCTTTTTTGCTCATTATAACTTCCCCACTATTACTACCGCCATCATCACAGCGCTTATCATTATTATCTAGAGAGCTACTACTCATATTTCTATTCTAAATACCAAATGTATAAATCCAGGAGTTGAAACCCTACCACTACGAGCAAATCCTATTTATTCAACTCACACTAGAAAACGTTTGGCGACTTATTCCCAAATATTAAACACCTCACAATAATGGGGCTATTCAGGAGGCAGCATTAAGTCTAGTTTAGTCTATGATAATGAATAGGAATAGAATGTGTGATAATCAATCAGTACTAGTTTTATTGTACAGTTTTAACATGGTACCTTGGCCAGTTAGTATCAGCCATTGTTTCTATTGTGTTCCCAACCAACTAATAATGATAATGATCCTCTTTTGCATTGGAACTAATAGTAACGATAATGCTCACTAAACGCAGCAGCTTCATCCCTCTGTACGCTCTTAATTTCATCCAAGTATGTTTGATAAGTTTGCAAAGCTTTCGTGTAATCTTCTTTAGTTGCACGGCCATCTGAGTATAAGTTTTGAATTTTCTGTAATGATTTATCATCCCCACTTCTATGTAGTGTTTGAGAGCTCTCTCCACAATACCTTCATTCTTCTCTTCGTTACCTAGATTGTGTCTTCCTTCGACGTTTCCCCGCATAGCAGCTAGCTCATAGAAATGAGTTGCCTTTTTCTCGTCTTGATCCACGCCTTCACCATAATCATAAGCATAACCGATACTGTTATATGCTTCAGCGTTTCCGAGTTCTGCTGCCCGATGGTAAAGTTTTAATGCCTTCGTATAATCTTGTGGAAATCCATTCGACCCTAATATATGACAGGTTCCAATATTGTGGATTGCGATGGGATCGTTAAGCTCTACTCGCTTTGTCATTCTTTCAATTCCTTCCTCATATGAAGTTGGATATAGAGTTCTGCAGAATGGACACTTTTTACTTTTAACTTTCTTGCCTTGGTTATCATAAACTGGTGCGAAGCAGCATCCAGTGCATATCTCTTTTCCACAACAAGCCATATATTTTCTTCCTGAATCTATGTATGGCAAGATAAGGAAACAAATTGGACAATCTCCATATTGTGATGGTGGCTGTTTGAATAGTTCTTGATCATGTAACTCAGCCACACGTCTTTTACACTCCTTTTCATGTTTGTGTCGATGCTTCTTTTTGCAGGCAGCGTTGCAGTATTTAACCGACTGACATTTATTGCACATGTTGCTAATCTCGTTACTACTGCCTTCTTTACCACAATTGGCACATATTGATACATTATATTCATCACCGGCAGTGCTCACATTCTGTAACATATCATTCATTTCACATACACCATCATAATCTAATTTTGATGCACCGTCTTTGCAATTATTATTTTCGGATGCACTCATACAATAGTATCTTATAACTCTTATCTTTGATAGGTTTACTTTATGATGTGATAACTTGATCGTTTTAAACAATCAATGACAAATAATACTAATTCATACACCGCAGCTAACACAAACTACCAATTCTAAATACAAGCGGCTCAAGCTCCCACTTGATTTTGATGCACTGTCTTTGCAATCTAATGTGCTCAATTAAATTTGTTTATCTCTCCTTACAGGTTCAAGTACTTATTGATATGTACTTCATACACTCGAGGCCACTACCACTAACAGTATTAACCCTTTCAACAGATTATTAATCTCCGCTATGGTAACTTAAGTAAACTAAACCAATATTATGCGTTCTCCCCTGGGACTTCGGGATTAACCACTTGCGTGGAAATTGCGTGCAGTGTCCTCTAAAGACGTTTGGCGACTTATTCACATCCTCTTTACCGCTCCATTAAACAAGATGGCGGAGGTAGGTGGAAAAGCGGCAGTGGCCGACGGGCATAATATAGGTGAATACAACGTTAATACTGGCAATTCATCGACTGGTCAAGAATTGATAATAGATGCTTATCGCTCGCTTGAGCCGACAGTAAGTTTACTTAATTTTGTTTCAACTCTTGGAATGTATTGATGTTTCACATACCTACAACATAATTGTTTGCTCATTGCATATATCCCATTCTATACCTGATATCATATCATACAATGAAAGAATTATCTACAAGAGTTTACATCACAAAATTGCAGGTATGATGGTCGTGAATTCAGCGCCTCACGTCCAATAACTATATTGCAATCAATATTAACACGTAATTCCTATGGTTCTGCAATGGTTACCCTCGGCGGAGGTGGCGGGGGTAGTGATATAAACAGCAGCAACAGTGATAGTAATAACAAGAACAGTGCCGCAACTCGAGTCATCGCCGCATGTACATTACTAGTAGGCCATCCAAACCCCTCAACACCAAACGATGGTGATATTGATATAACATTAACAGCAAGTCCATTAAGTGGTCCTCGATTTGATATAATGGGACGAGAGAATGGTGATATAACCAGTGGTAATTATGGTACATTAAATGATGGTAGTAATACTACTCAGTTACCTGCAAACTTGGCAAATATTATAACCACAAATCAACAAGATAACAGTGGAACGAACTCAACTCCATCACCGACTGATACAAAAGAGATAGAATCATGGATACGCCGGACTATCCGTTCATCACGCTTTATCAATCCAAATGAATTAGGTATTGAACATGGTATATCAGCATGGAGGGTACGTATATCGCTACATGTATTAAATCATGAGGGTAATATTGCCGATGCTGCGTTACTTTGTGCTTGTGCGGCTTTGGCTGATTTGAGATTGCCAATGGTTGAGATTGATAGGGGTGTTGTACGGATTGTTACGAATGAGAGTAGTAGTACATGTGATACTACTACTAGTTTGAGTAGTAGTAAGAAAAAGGTTCAAAGGAGGATGGGTAAATCATTAACATTAGGTCCTCTGCCGGTACCTCTTACAATTGCCATCCTGCCAAACAATGATACAAAAGGAGAAGACAACAAAAGGACGAAAAAGAGTATACTATTGGTAGATCCAACTCACTTAGAAGAGGATGTATCAATGGGCAATACAGTTACAGTGGTAACGAATGTTAATGAAGAGATTGTTGAATTTCATAAAAAGGGTAGTGAAAGTCGATTATCAGCGAACCAGGTGGCTGCGGTGGCAAGTATGGCATTTGGTAGGGCAAGGGAGTTGGAGAAGTTGATACTTGGTAGATAATTAGGTCCATAACACAGATAAAGTAACTTGCCACACTCTTCATTAAATCCCTCATCATGATACCAAAGACATGAAGCATTGACATTGAACTCTCCAAACATGAGCCAGCCGAGATCTATGTATGGATAGAAGTTGATACTTGATAATTAGCACATAGTTAGATTCACCCCGGGCCCTATCTTCCTTTAGGTAGGTATGACAAGGATACCACACTCTCATAGTTTTCTCATGCAAATAATTCCACATCAAAAAGTTAGGAAGGTTGTGTTGTTATTGTATAGAGTTGGGGATAATGCATAGAGCCAAGTATTGAAGCGGGGTGTATAGACATTATGACATTGCAACCTCAAGATCCAGCGCATCGTCGGGTTGGCGGCGGAGATGGTAGTCCGATAGAAAGTTGCAAAAAGTCCCCAATGAAGAATATCACATCAATCGGAGCAAATAACGATAGGGCAATGTGGCAACCTACTACACCTATATCATCTACGTCACCATCTGTTATATATACCCCGTCACCCGTACTTAAGGGTGTGTCGTACGCTTGTGCGGCCAAAGCATTCATACCTCCACTACCATATAATTCATCACCAACCGCCGTTGCAACTAAACATGAGAACAGTTCTGATGATCAGCCATCTATTGCCTCAATCGTTGCAACAAGTAGCACAGATACAGAACAGTCGCCTGTAAACGATACGGATGAAGTGTATGTACCAGAAGCATCCACACTCATCGAGGGTATACAGGATACCCTCTGTACCAATAAAGGCACAATTTATAAAATATTATCCGTTATGTGTTTGGCATGGCTCATACAGATGAGAAGAGAACAACCCCCAACAAGTGTACTTTCATTATTAACGTGGGTCTCCTTGGTAATCTTAATTCAGTCCATGGATGTCCCGTCAAAGGTTGTAACTGCTTGTGGCATAAGATGCACCGACGTCATCAGCTCATTCTTCCTTCTTTCAGAACTAGAGTCTAAGTCTACCTCATCAATAACAATAGTTCGGTTTATTATTCTATCGGGTTTGATCCAAACAGCATACCAACTAATACTAAGGAGCATACAATATCAAAACAAGTGTAAGGAAGAGATTGTACGTCGAGAAGAGGAAGCCTTAATTCTAACTCAACAAAGGGAGATGGAGGATAATGCTCTAAAAGTATGGCAAGAGAACCAAAGAAGAAAACAACAAGAAGAAGCAACTCGTATCGAACAACAAAGATTACTTAAAGAACAAGAGATACTAGCTAAACAATATAACTGCCATGGCAGTAGTAAAAGAGATGGTCAGAAACGTAAGTATCTAACCCATGCAGATGCTGAAGAAGCTATTGCCAGTATGAGATTGCAGGGCAAAGATAAGGACTTGGAACTTATGTCTTATTATAACCCTGTCTATGGACGATGGTTTATTGGCAGAGCTGGGTGGATGTTTAATAATGAAGATATGTGCAGTAGTAATAGGAGTGCCCCCACGCCTTTAGTTGGCAACAGTCAGGCGATTGGGTGTATGTAATCTCCTGGTGCTGAAGTATGTAGATATTGCGCCGAGGAATGTAGACAGTTAGGGAAGAAAAGTAGAATATATGTATCATATAGCTAAAGGGTTTTAATCCTCTCTACTTGTTCCCGGTAACAATCTACTTATCTGGTAGGCCTGTCTTAGTCTATTATGCTTACAGACGTGCTCAAAGTCTTCTCAAGGCTCGTGCCTTACGCTGCAACACATCTTCTAACTCATCTCCTTGTAGTTCTTCTTCCAAAGCAGTATACTTTGCAATCTCTTTCCGTGTCACAGACTCGACATAAAGCATTGGGAACTCCCTGATGAAATCATATACTATAGAGAGATTCATCCTTTTGATCTTCTCCTCAAACGAATCATGTACAAGGGCACCTACCTTTTCAACCCAATTGATCATGAGTGGCAATACACTGAACTCCCACTCGAAGAAGGGTTCCATATCAAAATGAGAATGGTTTTGGAGGATCTTTACCATTGCAACTTGATGTTTATCTTCCATTTCGTGATTGGTGGCAAGAGAGTGGACTATTCCAACTTGAGCACCAACATCTATACCTCTATAGGACAAATGCTCAAGTGTGTGATTTGATAGATATGTGCTGTTGACACTGGAGGTATCACAGAGCAGTTTTGAAAAGGGTGCCCACCATCCCTTGGCACTAACACCACAACCTTGCATCTCTAAAGTCTTGAGGGTAGAATTGTTCTTTAACGCATTGGCAAACACGAGTGCTCCTTCATCCCCGATATTGTTATTGTAACTGACACCAAGGCTTTTCAAATTGGTGCAAGGCATTTCCAATAGGGTCGACACTGCCTTCCACCCTTTAATAGTAATTAGTTGATTAGACCCAAGGTTAAGGTATTGTAACTGATTGTTGTTGGCCAGTGCATTTGCAAATACCAATGCTCCTTCATCCCCAATGCTGCAATGATCAATAGATAGCTTCTCCAGTTTGCAGTCAGGCATTTCCAATAGAGTTGATAACTTCTTCCAACCGCGAATTGTAATTGAACGTTTACTTGAGAGGGTCAGCTCTTCCAATTTACTACAACTAATAGGTTGTGTCAGAATACCTATACATTCATCATCGATACCACCAATGTTTCCGTTTAGATTGAGTCGTTGCAAATTGGGTCGTAAAAGAGTTGATAGTGCTGTGCATTCAGTAATTCCAACATCCATATATGATAAATCAAGCTGTTCCAATTGTGGATGCACTCCATTGCAGTGCATACTCAATGCTGTAATGATATCAACTAGCTGCCCATCCCCCATTCGATTAGATGATAAACTGAAACTGGTTAGAGATCTGTTGCAACTGCCAATGGCCGATGATAATTGACGTATACCAACACTCCCAAATTCGCAATCTTCGATCTGAAATTCAAATAGATAGTAGTTGTTCTTCAAAAACGGACCCAACATATAAAAGATCTTTCCATCCTCTATGAAGTCAAAAGTACTGATAATTAGTGTAGAGATTGACCTATTACGATTCACGCCCCAGAAGAAAGGCTCATGCATATGATTTTGACTTTTACAGAAGTGTAAAGTTTGTAACATTCTATTTTGACCAATATAATATCCTAACCACCCTAACTCATCTTCTGCACCACTAGGGATATAGTGTTGATGATGATCATCATAATCATCAGTACCAAATCCCTCCCCCTCTTTGCATATCCAAAGCTCACCAAAACTCTCATCGTTATTCTTGAGCTTATATAGAATTTCTCTATTCAGTTCATTCGATGTTATATCCTCAATTTTGATAGTGTCGGCCAGCGCGGCGTACTTATCTGTCATGATTTCCTATTTATACAAAGATATAATAATAACATAAGACCATAATTTAGACAAAATAGTATCACATTACAATGCAAATCAATACGGATGTATGTAGTACAAACAGAGGAATACATAATTTATATACAGGTGAAAAGTGACACATCTTGCGTCTCTTTTCATATCTCGATATGTATGTCTAACCACCAACAGTCTCGCCCCGAAACCATCAAACATTATCAATATACATTCTCACCTAGATATTGGCTGATCAAACAAAGACTACATACGCGCTGATTGTTTGATTGCCAATAATAACACAAACAAACACAAGAGCAGACTGCAGAAAAGAGCTCTCTTTTCTAATCAAGCTCAGATCATGTTTCTCACCTAAACCTACAGTTTTCATTCTTGTGGTCTCAAGTCTCAAGGGGTAGCAGCTTTGAAGAGCTTTAATACATAGGAGAGAATGATACATATCTTGACTATATGGAGATTAAAAAGTATAATAGAAGACGGCATAATTCAGAAAAGTGCTTACCGTCAGGTTGTGTGGCGGTGGTTTATTGGGTGGCAACATTTGCAATAAAAAAAGGACACATCTTGTGAGCATTTTTTTTGCAAAGTCGAGCATCATTACAATGAGTAGCAGTAACAAACGTAGGAGGACTACTACCTCTAATAACAATGGTACGCATATTAAAGACCTTCCAGATGGTATATTAGTAGGAATATCAAGTTATTTAGCCAAACCGTCGGCGGTTCTTTTTGCACTCTCAATGACAATCGACTCTCGATCAACACAAACTAGCAAAGCAATCATATCGAAACACAATTGGAACGTATTAGACTTTAGTGATATCGAGAAGAGATTAGCATCTAAATTAAGAGACTGTGAAATCGATACTATCCTGAGAAGTATAGATGCCGTTAGCAATCTAAAGATACTAAAGCTTGGAGGGTGTGTCAAAATTACGGGTAGTGGATTGGATTTGTTACGTTCATCAGTTGTAATACAACAGATTGATATGAGTTTAGTAGGAAAGCATGAAGCACCTACGATTAAACGAGAACCAAAATTATCTGAAGATATAGTATTACCTATACTTGATGATATCATTAGCAGAGGAAGAGCAAGTAGTTTAAAGCAATTGGAATTACCAAAGAAGTGGAGGGATGCACAAAGTACAGATATGGATGATTTCCTAGCGAGATACAATGGCTACTTGAGGAACCAAAGATATTCTTGTTCAAAATGTGATAGAGTCTGTGTAGAGACAGGGAGAAATGAGTGGATAGGTCTGCAAAGAGACGAGTGGCACGGTATTCAAAACTATACATGCTTTGGATGTCTCAATCATTTTTGTTATGATGGGGATTGTGTGGACGGAAACGGAGACTATTACGTCCAATTGTGCAAAAAGTGTGAAAAAGTATATTGTAAGGTCTGCATCTCAACATCAAGCTGTTCGAACTGTTATAGATATGCCTGCAATGAATGTGAAGAAATGAAGACGTGTGAAGGGGAAGATTGTGAGAGGACTCTTTGTGTACGTTGCTTTGAGAAGAAAAAGTGCTACTATTGCAAGCGATCCAGGTGTTTGAGATGTGTTGGTCACATTGAATGCCAGGGCAAAACTGTATGCATTGAGTGTAACCAGAGTAGAATGGGGAGATTGTGAAAGATATAAAGTCGAATTTTGTTAACTGTCTGCCGAAGAGCGGCTTGCGGCATAAAGGTAAAGGACGAGTATGAGAGCATGTGCAGTGTGGGGACTAGAGGAGAGGATTGTGAGCGTGTCTTATGTGATGACTGCTATAAGAAAAAGACATGTTCTTGGTGTGGTTTTTGTAGTTCGTGTGTTGGTACAGACGGAAGAACATGTAAAACAGATTGTTGTCTTCACGGCAGGGGACTACTGCAAGGGATGTGGATTGTAATCTTGATCATAGGAGCTTCGATGCGTTTCACACCTTGTACAATTCTGCACTCGTTATAATGGAAGTATGGGTAGAGTGGGAGCTAAGGGTCAGTAGAGGTAGGCTAAGAATAGTAGCACCAACAAGTATTATATTATACATTCAAGTTCAATGTAGACAAACAACCGCCTGTCACTCCAATCTACCAACGTATACTGGCCCCGTTCCTTCACGGTCCCCAACATATAAAATCTCCCTTTCCGAACCCCCAGGCTCGCCACACTCTTCCCTCTATCTACCACCACATTGACCAAGTGCACTACTACCAGGTACACAACTATCCTCAAAAACATTCCTCGCATCATCAACACCACACTGTGCAACACTACTAGGTACACAACTAATAACACTTCCCAAAAATGTATCATCCGCCTCACGTTTCCTTTCCATCTTTTTTAATTTCAAACTCTCTTCATACTTTGCCTTGGCCTCGTCATTATCGGTTGTTGTGTCTATACCACAAAAGTATAATCCACAGAACTGTACATCTTCGATAATTGATGATAATATTGACCCATTGGACTTTTCCTTGAGTCCATTGTTACGTGACGTTTTAAAGGTTGTGTAATTATGTTTAATTTCATTCCATGTAAATGTTCCCTTGGATGTATTTTGTGTATTATCTTGATCGGTTAATTTGGATGTTTTCGATGTTGTTGGTGATGGTGGTGGAACACGTGGTGCAGAAGCGGCATTTGATTTGGTTGCTGCCATACCCTCTCGTAATAAGGCCTTGACACGTTCGTCAGGATTAGCGGCAGCATTACGTCCCCCCGTCCTATCTGATATTTCGGAAATAACACTACCATTATCACCAGGCTTGGCCATACCCAACTGATGATTCGCCGTATTACTTGAGGTAGTGTAACCATACTTTTCATCATTGAATAAATTGTCTTCCTCTTCAGTATCCAATGAGACATTATCAAATGTTGATGTTGATACTTTAGAATGATGACGCTTTGTCATACTTTGTGCCTTGGCATTTGCTACTAAATTTGCCTCCGCTGCCATGTTGTTATTATTACTCCCCGTAACACCCTGTTGACCTGTATACGGTACACAACCCTTATCACCTAACAAACTACTTTTCCCACCCTGTAATCCACCAGCCGCAGCACCCACAGTTTGTAATATACTCTCATCTAAGAAATTCCATGATACATTTGAACTTTGTCCTGTCATTACACCCTCAGTGTCATTCGTTGCCACAGTTACTCTATCAAAACTAAATTCAGATACTTCCGATATGAAACCGGAGGCTACTGATGGATCACGAACATGTTTGGGGTTTGAACCGATTGTTGGTAGTAGATTTAACTTTGTAGATTGTGCAGGTCGAGATGGTGAGGGTGAGTCGGCAAAGGTAAATTGTTTATTATTGTTGCCGGGAGATAAACCGGCAGCCTTATCACCACTATTATTACGCTGTATCTCCGGTGTAGAATTTAAACTACTATTTAAGGATGTTAATGCTGTATCATTCCCATCTAAACTATCCTTACTAGGTGAACTAGCACTGTTATTGTTATTATTGCCTATACCAAATTTCTTTTTACCAAGGCCAAGTTTACTAAATCGTTTATTCTTTTTGATAGGTGAATTGGTAGGTGATTTACTTTTGCTGTCATCTAATTCAAATCTTGGTGAAGGATCTGGAAAGTCAAATACTAAGTTTGAGTTTGGATTAGCCACCATATTTGTTATTTATGTTGGTACGTTGTGTTGGTAGTTGGGTATGTTTTTATTGCAATGTTATTTGTTTAGTTGGTTTTTCTCGAGACTAGATATCGCCGCCGCCGCCCGATAATGTGCTTCTTATTAATGTTAACGTATCATCAAACCAAGGCGTCTAATAGAGTTGATAGCGTGTTTTTGCAATAGGAGGTTTTGCTTGGTTACTCCGCGCTTACATAATTTATTTTGTACCCCAGTATTGTGGATATAAATATTTTGGGTGTTAAAGCTATAATATAAATGCTCAAGGTATCCTTCTTTGGGAATACTTGACGGGGGCGATAGATCAATTCATGCGAAACAGATTCCGATTTTGGTACCGATTTTTAAATTTACACAGAGATTTTTTCGTACCAATTGCTTCATATACAGAAATCGTAAGCCTGATATTTATACATAGCGCACGCCATGTAGTTGAGTTAGTATTCATGAGTTTGTTTCAGCCTTCAGCAGCGATATGTAGGAACTTAAAGATGGCGGTTTTATTAATAATACTATAAGGCAGGACGAAGAAGTAAGCTGGCTTTTGAATTAGGAAGCAAGAGAGATACGATATCACATACTCAATCAAATTTTGCACTGAATTGCAACACACGAGACATTGTGTTTGGTGGTTCCGTATCTTATGTCATCTAGTCATTTATCATGATGAGACCTACTACTTCTTCTGATTACAAGATCTTTGCAATGTTATTATTATCTATTATCATAATATGCTTATTCAGTAGTTCTTTGGCGTTTTCTCCATCATGCACACATCATGTGCACAGTTTACATCAAAATTATAGAAAAAGAGTTTATTTTGCAACAACAAACGACGATGCTGATGCGGTCTCGGTCAATGGTATATCGACAAAACAACCAAAGAACGAAGACATTTATACATATGATTTCACAAAAGAAGAATTAGCGGATATATCCCAACTTTCTTCTGACTTGGATAAACTCAAAAGCATACGACCAGCAGAACCATCTTCTGACTTCTCGGCACCAACTGCATTAATATCAGCTGGGTCATCCTACACACGTCTATGGACATATGAAACTTGGTCACAACATGCTGACCCGCCTCACATTCGATATCTCCGGCATGTTCTAAGATGGCCACTTAGTACCTCGGCACGAAAGATATTACCAGCAGTATGCATATCAGCTTCCTATTCATTAATAATGTCATTCATATTAACACTACCAATTGGAAATGTATACATGGATGAATATGTACGGATAAAGTTTCAACTTGGTAGTATGACGAAAGGAGCATCAGCTGCAATGGCTGCATTAAGTGCTCCACTTGCCTTGCTACTTACACTACGAGCTAATGCAAGCTTATGCAGGTTGACGGAGAGTCGTCAATTATTTGGTAGACTCATCCTAAGAGGAAGAAATCTAGCTAGTGTATTGGCAACATATGTTGCACCGGTAGATCCATCTGCAGCACTATTGGCAGCAAGATATCTATCTATATATGGCTGGTCAATAAAAGCCTTAGTTCGGAACGAAAGCTTGGAAAGTCAAAAGGAAGTTTATGCAACAATGTTAAGAGAGAAGGAAGCACAGTGGTTGATATCACAAAATATTAAACCAACATTGGCAATTATACTTCGGCTGCGTCAATTATTGGCTAAAGTATCCATGAAGAGTGAGAATCCAAACTATTTTGTACCACATTCGTCAATCGAGAGTGCTATAGATGATTTAGATGCCGTGTCTGGGGGATGTGAGAGGCTGTTATCAAGTCCAATACCCCTACATACTCAAGGCATTTAAGCAGAATAATGGTCATGTACCTTGCCTTGTTGCCAATAGCTTTAGTGGGAAGCGGTGTGCCGACATTTGGATCTGCAATTGCCAGTGCACTTGTCTCTTATGTGATCATCGGGGTAGATGAGATTGGGATGGAGTTAGAGAACCCTTTCCCACTATTACCTTTACAACAGCTTTGTTCGGCTCTACAGAATGTTGTTGGGGAGCAGATTCTCTTGTTGAGAGGCTAGGGGCAGAGAATGATGATGAACAACATATGGCTATAGATTATGCATTATATCGAGACTATTATAAGTGGCTGGTTTTATCTACTTCCATATCTGAGTATGCTCTTTCCCTTTACCGATCTTTAGCTCCGCTCTCATACTCTTCTCCACCCTAAGCGTAACCGCTCAACCTCCCCCCACATTTACACTTTCTCGCCTCGTCCCACCCTACTTCTCTTTCTCTATTGAAAACACATTCCGAACATACTCCTTTATTGCAATGATTCGAGCTACATGGAATGCGATGAGCACATATACTGCACCTCATTTTCCCACAATAACAACATGTAGTTTTCTCGGAGCAATCATCACAGAAAGCCCTCTCACACCCCCCTTCACACGTCTTCATTTCCTTACACTCATTGCAAAACTCATGTTCACATCTCCTACAGCTGTAGGTTGCAGTACAGCTTTCACAGAATCTCTTTTCACACTCTTTGCACCAATTGACTGTTGAATTATCATTGGTAAAAATACAACCCGCACGGCCGCAAAAATGATTTACACATTTAGTGCATGTAAAGTTCTGTGTTCCATGCCACTCATCTCCATCAAGACGGCATATCCACTCCTCTTCATCCTCATCATCAACACAGAGTAAATCACATTTCGAACAGCAGTACCTTTGGCTTATCAAATAGCCATTGTACCGCTCTAAGAACTGATCCAATTGTGTACTTCGCGTATCTCTCCACTTCTTGGGAAATTCCAATTGCTTTAGACTACTTCCTCCGATGATAATACTATGAAGTATTGGCAATACTGCATCTTCTGATAGCTGCGGTCCTGGTTCAATCAAAGGTACCTCGTGCTTTCCTACCAAACTCATATCAATCTGTTCTATTGCAACTGATGAACGTAACAAATCCAATCCAATCCCTGTTATGTTGACACACCCTCCAAGTTTCAATATCTTTACATTGTTGACGGCACCTATACTCCTCAAAACATTGTCAACATCTTCGTCCGATAATTTAGCTGCTAATCTCTTCTCAATATCACTGAAATCTAATACGTTCCGATCGATTGAGGATATAATTGCTTTGCTTGTCTCTGTCTCTATTTTTTGATCAGAGTCGGCCGTCATTGAGAGTGCAAAAAGAACTGCCGATGGCTTGGCTAAATAGCTTGTTATACCAACTAATATACCAGCTGGAAGGTCTGCAATATGCTTATCATCATTGTTATTAGATGAAGTAGTAGTAGTCCTCCTACGTTTGTTATTGCTACTCATTAGTGATGCACCGACTTTGCAAAAAAAATGCTCACAAGATGTGTCCTATTTTATTGCAATACAATTAAATCACCGCCAACACAATAATCTGTCGGTAAGACCTTTGCTGAATTAATCAACCTATCTATTATACTTTATCTTCTCACTAATCTCAATTCAATGGGGGTATGTTCATCATCTCCGCTCTTCTTATTATTACCTGCCTCCTGCCTCACCCCTTCCACGGGGTCGTACCAACCCTCTTTCTGGGGAGGTAAGACCCCGTCGATCGCTCACTGTCGCATCTCGAAAAGGCTACTCTAATTTTGCCCTGACCTCGACAACTTTTTTTGGATACCGCTACTAAGCTTTTCACTAACAAAATAGTGCCTTCTACTACTATCATCTACTACTCAATATAGACTAATCTTCAGGACTAATCCTATCAAACTTAAGCTCTTCTATATATGATTGTTCGATATGCAGCTTTATTTGGTGACCAACGGTTTATTATTGATGTAGAACAACACATCACCACTTTTCAGGCTGTAATACACCTATTTAATTAAGTAGTGGTTGAATTAATCATTGTGGTGGTGTGTTTACCTCTAGGCTGCTATTGCTAATTAATATATATGATATTAGAAGCAGCTCAGGCCGGTTATCATGTTATATAAGATGCTATATCCTCCACAATATAATTATATTTATTTAATGATGCAATTATGTGTATCTACTAATAGTGCATATAAAAGTGATGATGTAGTGTATGTGAACATCTGTTGCAATAGTATATCTTCATCTAAGTAGTTAGACCGCCGGTCATATGGCAGGATAGGCACTCTCTACCATATAGACCATGTATTCCACCATTGTTGATAGCAACAACATTGTTTCAGAAGGCTGTTGAAAGTATTTTATTTCATTGGCTACAGTAGGATTTAGACAATAGGAATTGGAATTAAGATTATTGATGATATCTATAAACCTATCCTCCTATATTTACTTAGTAGTTTATACCATGGCCGCCGCTAGAGGCACCCTCTTAGACCTCATATTACCATCATATGCTTTTAAGGCATAAAAAACTTCTAGGGTATTGTTGAAGGTGGGGCAAAGATACCGCATGAGCGATCGGCGGGGGTACTACGTCCAGAAAGAGACAAGTAGATACCCCCGTGGAAGGGGTGCTCCTGCATGCTGCCCAACACTTGTCACGACTTGGGATCACAAGAAGAAAAATGTAGGTTTAGGTGAGAAACATGAAGAGAGCTTACCTATCAAAGTGTTGTTAGTAGTTGTTATTGTGGTATTGGCAAACAATCAGCGCGTAGTCTTCTTTTGATAACCAATACTTAGGTGAGAATGTATATTGATAATATTTGATGGTTTCGGGGTATGGCGGTGATAAGGCTAGTAGGAGTCTACAGTCGATCCGAGATGTCAAAAGAGACACAAGATGTTCACTTTCGCCTTCCTAAAACAAATGTTGTTGTATTTCTGTTTGTACTACATACATCCGTGTGGATTGCAACAATCGTAATGCGTACTATTTTGTCTAATAATTGATGACCCAATATTATTATTATAGCTTTGTATAATACATAGGAATCATGTCTACCGACTACGCCGCGTTGGCTGATACAATAAAAATTGAGGACATAACATCGAAAGAACTGAATAGAGAAATTCTACATAAGCTCAAGAATAATGACGAGAGCTTTGACAAGATATTTATTATGCAAGATTCTTCAGGTGATGGTGATGACTATATTCCAGATGACGGGGAAGATTTAGGTTGGTTGGGGCATTTCATTGGTCAAAATACAAAATTACTAGAGCTACAATTCTACAGAACAATTGGAAATGAATCTTTTTACAAAGAGGTTAGCCATAATAAGTCAATTAACAAGGTATTCTTTTATGCAAATAATAATAGATTGGATGAAAATATTTTTCGTATGATGAGTCCATTCTTCAAGAACAACTACAATCTAAATGAAATTGAGGTAGATGAGTGTGATTTGAGGGTCGAGGATAGTCGGCAACTTTCATTAGCCATTACTGGGGTGTGCAGTCAATTAAAGAAAATTAACATTTCGCATAATACAATTGGAACTGGACAATTGGTTAATATCATTACAGCATTAAGTTTGCATCCACAACTGGAAGTGCTTTGTTTACCAGGTATGAGTATCGGCAGAAACGAATGCACCGCACTATCAACTCTACTACAACATACTACCACTCAGCTACAAAAACTCTATCTCAGTGGAAATAATATTGATGATGAAGGTGTGGAAGTTTTGGTAAATGCACTATCTAATGGAAATAAGGTAGAAGTCCTCGATCTTTCATGGAATGAAGTGATTACAATTAAAGGTTGGAAAGAAGTAGCAACACTATTGGAAATGCCTGATACCAAACTCGAAACGTTGAATATTGCAAACAACAACATGGGGAATGATGGGGCACTCGTATTTGCAAATGCACTGAAGTACAATTCCACCCTCAAAACATTGCTTTTGAGTGGCAGTGGTATCACTTCTGAGGGATGGGCACCCTTCTCAAAACTGCTTTGTGATATTTCCTGTGTCAGCAAAACATGTCTATCAAATCACACACTTGAGACTATTCATGGTATGCCTCGTGGTCATGATTCTGATATCAAGGCTAACTTGGGGGTGAATCGTGGAGGTAGTGGAGACAAAGAATTTATCGCAATGGCAAAGATCCTACACGTCCATAATCATTTCAATATGCAACCCTTCTTTGAATGGGAGTTCAAAGTCTTGCCACTCATGATCGATTGGTTTGAAAAGGCCGACTCTTTTAATTATAATATAATCGAGGAGAAGACTAAGCGGATGAAACTGGCGGCGGTTTATGATTTCATTAAAGAGTTCCCGATGCTTTATGTTGAGTCCATGACACGGAAAGAGATATCGGAGTATATTGCACTGGAAGAAGAGCTACAGGAGCAGCTCAAAGAGATCCGACAGCGTAAGGCTCATGCATTGAGGAGACTTTGATGTGCAGTCGGTTGATATGAAAGTGAAAAGCGCTTCTCTTTCCAAAGGCTTTAGGGGAGTTGAGAGGCTAAGCCTACTGGCGGATCAAAGATAGTCTCTAAGTCATCAAATGAATTCCTAAATATATTACAAGTTATACCCGCCCCCCTTTTCTGATCACCTCTCTATTGGTCATCTCTATGCAGTCTATATACAAATCTCTATTTGTCATGACCGGCTATTCTCGCCCACATCTCTGTGTACAAACTATGCCCACCGCCGTCCAAAGCCTCCCATTCTATGGAGGAGTCATATGATACGGACGATCATTCTCCGTCCCACACAATACATCACATCGTGACGGAGCACAACTCAATGGTCCACAACTAATAACACTCCCCAAAAATGTATCATCAACCTCCTTCTTTCGTTCTTCCTTATTCAATCCTTTGAAACTTTCTTCATACTTTACTTTAGCTTCCTCGTCTCCAAATGTATCTATACCACAAAAGTATAAGGCAGTAAATTGTGCATTTTCAATAATTGATGATAGTTTACTTTGATTGGGACTACGTGTTTCTTTGAATTTATTGTAGGTGTTTGTTACATCATTCCATATAAATGTTTTCTTAGACCATGAGGATGTTAAGTCGGAGTTTATTGTTTGATGTCCTGATCTTGATACTTTTGTATGTGTTGATTTGTCAGATCTGTGTAGTAATGATCCTTCACTTTGATCTAATACTGCATTACCTTGTGTTGGTGGTATCTCTTCTTGTTGCTCTCTAGCACTTCGTCCAGTTAGTGAGGAGGAGGCATTAACTACCGTAATCTTATCAGTAACCACAACGGCCTGATCAGTTTCCATACTTTCACGTAATACCGCACGAGCTGGCGTATCTGGATCTAACCGTATATCATTCTCTTCACTACTAGTACCTTTTGTTGTATGATCGGATATTTCCGATATGACACTGGCAGTATCCTTATTATCATCTTGAACCTTTGTCAATTGTTCAGTTGTTTCATTTAACACATCGGATAGATTACTTTGAATTATCTCATCATCCTTCTTAGTGATAGTACTGCCCTCATCAGATGATGATGCGGTTAAACTATTATTTCGACTATAACTCAATGTTACGGCCTCCTTAATTTGCTGTTGTTTATTTCTAAAATTCCATTCTCTATTATTATTGTTCATGGGGGGCTTACTCTGACTACTACTCTTCTGCTGTTTTTTCATGGCAGACCGTGCATCTAATACTAAACTAGTTTCAACTTTATTTGAAATTGATTTGGTATTCGTTTTGAGAGGTGGGCAAGCTGTTTGATTTTTGTTTGTTGTGGTTGTGGTGGTATCTAGAGTGTTGGCGTTTACATCATGCAGAGGAGCTCTAATAGTACCGCCGCCTGTCGTTGACTTGGTAGCTCTATTACTACCGGCGGCTGCATCCGCGCCACTGGATTGATTAGATGATGACCAATGGGAATGTCGATACATAACTCTAGTATTGTTGTGGTATGTAAAGTTTTGTTGTATTGTTGCAAGAGTTTTGGTATATGATTAATTTCAAAGGGACGGCCGGGGACGAAGGAGGAAGATATTGTCGTATTATATTATGGAGATATGTAACAAGGATTATTTGTATGGTATAGTAGGATATTGCTTTACTAACTCTCCGCCTCTCTCTTTGGTGTTGTTTGTTGTGTTTTTGTGATGCTCTCGATTCAAATAAACAAACCTCTAGAGAACGGCCGTACACTTAGGTATCCTTTCTGGTATCTTTGTCCGCCTAACAAATTCATCTACTTTTGTTAGTAATGATCGTTGGTAATTCAGTTATACTTTCTCGTATACTTTCTGGTATCGTGTGGGAAAACCAGCTTTAGGTGCAACGGTTTGCAACAGCCATGGCATTAATGCTCATATTGTTGCTCTCAATACAACCCTATTATCTCTCTCATAATGTTGGCCACAGCACATGAACCATCCAAACAATATCAATATACAACATACATATCCACATACGTCAATGGCGGCCGGACACGTAGTGAACAACAGGCCATCTTTAACGATATGCAGCAGCAACAACAAGTAAACGATTGTATGAATAACAACAACGATACACCGTCGTTGGCTGAGCAGGAGTATGATATTGATAAGAGGATTAATCTACTACGTCGTCAACAGCAACAACAACAATCCTCACGGTCATCTAATAATAGCAACAGCAATAAAAAGAGAAGATCATCATGGTCAATACTAGAAAATATATCCTCCTTCATTGAAGACATTACCACATGCTGCTGGCATGTCGATTTAATATGTGGATTAGATAATGACGAAGAAGAAGCTATACTAAAACGACAACAGGCTAAAGAGAATCGTAAGAATGGTATAGATGATACATTCATGGGGAAAGTTATTAGCTGTGCACCATTGAGTAGTTGTGGTGGTCATAATAGTTGTACTGGTGCAGTGCGAGGTGTTGTTGATGATGATACTACTATTGCAACTACCCCATCTTCGGTATCACAATGCTTAGATGAGATATGAGGTATTAGATTTGGATATGCTACTATTTAGAAGTTTTACAGTTTTGATGAGTTAGTACTTGGCCTGTTTCTCAATCAAGTTTAAGGATTGGGAAAGGTCTATAGAAACAGTACACATATTGCACAGTTTTTGTTATTGTTAGGATTAGAATAGTCGATGTGATGTATTGTGTGGGGGTGAGAATGATCGTCCGTACCATATGAATTAGGATGAGTAAGATGTATACATTTGATACCGATACTTGGGGCAGGGGAATCTGCACAGATGATTAGAGAGGCGGTCGAAAAAGGGAGTTTAGGGGACAACTTGCAACATATTTAGGAATTCATTTGATGATAAGTATAAAGATTAGTTACTTATCATGGTATCCGTGTCATCTATGAACGCTTGGGCGCTAAAGACATGCTCAAAGTCTCCTAGGTCTCCTCACTTCTATTCTTCTATTCATTGAAGTCTTCTCATGGCGCGGGCTTTGTGTTGTCGAATCTCTGCTAATCTTTTATCCCCACCTCCTGTTCTAAGCAAGTGTTCTTCCTCCATTGCAGTGTAATCTGCAATCTCCTTCCTTGTCACAGGTTCGATGTAACGCATTGGAAACTCCTTGATGAAATCAAAAGTTGTTGCCAGTCTCATCTTGTTGATCTTTCGAATCTCAAAAGCAGATGTACAATGAGCAGCTACCTTTTCTAACCACTCGAGTACAATTGGCAAGACTTTGAGCTCCCACTCAAAGAAGGGATGCATATCAAAATGAGAGTGATGCTGTAGAATCTTCTGCATAGCCACTTTCCCTTTGTCTAATGTTCCTTCGTTCAAACGTAGAAATGCGGGGATAAAAGTATGCTTCATACTTCCTTCAGTATCGCCTAAATACGTCAGTGTATGATTTGAGTTATATGTATTGATGATACTGGAGGTATTACATAGAAGTTTCGAGAATGACTTCCATCCCTCGGCAGTAATGCCATTTCCATCTAGATATAAACATTTGAGGGTGGAATTGTTGGCCAGGGCATTTGCAAATATAAGCGCACCTTCGTCCCCAATATTGTTACCGTATATTGAAAGATTCTCCACGGTACCAGGCCTTTCCAATAGAGTTGACACTGCCGTCCAACCTTCAATAGCAATTGATTGATTATACCCAAGCTTCAGCTCTTGTAACGTATTGATATCGGCAAGTGCATTTACCAAAACTTCTACCCCTTCATCATCAATATTGTTCCCATGTAGGTTGAGTTTTTGTAGCTTGGTAGTAGTACAGCGTAGAAGAGTTGATAATGCCGTACATTCATTTATTCCAATACGCATCCATGTCAAATCTAGCTGTTCTAACTGTGGATGCATACTCAATGCTGTAATGATATTGACTAATTGTCCGATTCCAATTATATTATCCGAAATGTTAATGTTCTTTAATTGACTGCACCCTCCAATTCCTAATGAGAGCTGACGAGCACTCTCTTCTCTGAATTCACTATCCTGAACCGAAATTTGAGTTAGACTGTGGTTGTTCTTGAGGAATGGATTCAACATACGAAATACCTTCCCATCCAATAAATTAATACCGTAGAATTGTATCTCTTTGATTATTCTGTTTCTGATCATCTCTTTATAAAATGATTCATTATCAATTGTAATGTAGAAATTTAGCTCTTGTAACTTTGTATTTTGACCGATATAATACCCCAACCAACCTAAATCTTCCCCGTCATCTGGACTATAATCATCACCATCATCTGAATCGCCGTCAATGATGTATAACCTGCCAAAACTTTCATCGTTATTCTTGAGCCCATGTAGAATTTCTCTATTCTGTTCTTTGGATGTAATATCCTCAATTTTTATTGTATCAGCCAACGCGGCATAATCGGTAGACATAATTTCCTATATAAACAAAGCTATAATAATATTAGAGCATCGTTTATTAGACAAAACAGTATTACAATACCATTGCAATCAACGCGGATATGAACAAAGAAAACATAATGAAAATAAGGGGTGAAATAATATTCGACACCTACCAGCCTTACCGCCATACCCCGAAACCATCAAACATTATCAATATACATTCTTACCAAGCTATGGCTGATCAAAAGAAGGCTAGCACCGCCTTGCTACTGTTATCAAGGTACAAGCAAACAAGAGAACTACTCATCCTTTTCTGGTGAGCTCTGTTCATGTTTCTAACCTAAACCTACAGTTTTCATTCTTGTGGTCCCAAGTTGGGGTAATAGAAGAATGACACTGTAAAATGGGCGGAATATTGCAACATCTCTCTACTACTACTCGGACAATAACAACTCTAACCATGCGTACCAACCATCCATCAATACTCTTACTAGCTGGCATCACTGGTGTATCCGCTTGGGCTCCAGCGTTGGGTAATAATTACAGTCCAAAAGGATATCACACTGGATTAGTTTCTGCAACTAAATTACATGCATCAAGTACTGCTACGATGCCACCATTATCATCGTCATATAAAGATCATATACCATTAGCACAAGATGCAATGAACTATATAAATGATTCCCCAGATCCATTCCATGCAGTGCAAACATCAATTAATGCATTGCAATCTTCTGGTTTTATTGAATGGGATGATACATCAACTAACTCAAAATTAGAGCCCGGTGGTAAATATTACTTCACTAGAAATAAATCAACATTGGTTGCATTTACAATTGGTAATAACTACCAACCTGGTAATGGATTTAAGATTATTGGATCACATACTGATTCACCTAATCTAAAAGTCAAACCGTATAGTAAACGAACAACCTCAAAAGATGGTGGTAGTTCGGGTATGATACAATTAGCTGTTGAATGTTATGGAGGCGGTTTATGGCATACTTGGTTTGATCGTGATTTAGGTATTAGTGGTAGAGTGTTTGTTAGGGATGAAGAGAGTGGTAAGATACGTCAGGTAAGAAGTTTGTATATCATGTGAAGTGTGTTTTGACTTTTGTATATTGGGTTGATGCCTCTGACGTATGATGTCCTATATCATAATTGTCAGGAATTGATCAAAATTGATCAAGCTATACTACGTATACCCAACTTGGCCATACATTTACAAACAGCTAAAGAACGAGAGGCATTCAAAGTTAATAAAGAAGATCATTTGGCACCAATTATTGCATCTTCTGTTAAAGAATCACTTGATGGTGATAAGAAGAAGGATGAAGATAAGAGTAGTGAAGAAGGTGAAGAAGAGGATAACTGGAAGAAGAATCAGGAACCATTACTTGTTCAACTACTAGCATCCGAATTGGATGTTAACGAGAAGGATATAGTTGATTTTGAATTGAATCTATTTGATATACAACCTGCCAACTTTGGTGGTGTACGGTCTGAGTTTCTCCACTCTGCTCGGTTAGATAACTTGGCAAGCTGTTTCTTAAGTCTTCGGGGATTGATTGATCATGTAGAGGATGGTGGAGTTGAGAAAGATGATGATGTTAGTATGATTGCAATGTTTGATCACGAAGAAGGTAAGTGGTTCCCTCTGAATTGGTTATGCTCATACTCACATCAAAATCTCACACATATCTTATGCACACATGATACGTCTATTCAGTCGGTAGTTCATCAACGACAGGTGCAGGAAGTCCCATCGTAGGCGAGGCAGTCAAGAAGATCAGCCACTCATTAGGTGCGGGCAATTCAGATCCAATTGTTTATGACCGTGCCATCCAAAAGAGCTTTGTATTGAGCGTAGATCAGGCTCATGCCGTTCATCCAAATTATGCATCCAAGCATGAAAAGGGACACGGACCAAAGATGAATAACGGTATGGTTATTAAACGGAATTCCAATCAACGATATGCAACTAATGGTATTACTGGGTTAGTGGTACGAGAGTTGGCAAGAAGAGCCGGTCTGCCGCCAGTTCAAGAGTTTGTAGTTCGAAATGATTGCGGCTGTGGGTCAACAATTGGCCCTATCATTAGTACTGCTACTGGTATCCGTGCAATTGATTTGGGGTGTCCACAACTGAGTATGCATTCGATTCGAGAGACGATGGGTGTAAAGGACTTATCCCATGGATTAGCTTTGTTTAGAGCATTCTTTAATGACTTTGCAGAGGTTGATAGTAGTATTGAGGAGTAAAATAGACCGACAATACACAGAAGGAAGGCACTGATGTTTTGGTAACTTAAGGACTATGTTACTAGGTATGTACTGGCAGCGTGTATGGGATTGAAGGGAGACAAGAAGCCCAAGCGACCACATGAGTTCTTGGTAACCCCCATAAACTATCATGCTTTGAAGAAGAAGATAATATGTGAACTGTCCCACACACAGTCACACATAACACGAGCTCCTCCTCCCTTATCACATCTCTCTTACATAAACAATACAATGGGAAATTATCATCTTCTAGGCATAACTAATAGAGTGAGGATACAAGCATGGGATGTATTGGAAGTAAAGCTGTTGCGGCTATTACCAGCAAAGAATCTACAGTACCCACCAAGGCGGTATCAGTGAGGAGATATGAGAATGAGGATAAGAGTGTTAGCACTAATAGCACTAATCGAGCAACTAATCTGTCAAGGAGTAGGATGCACCGTGTCTCCCAAGATAGAATGAGCGATTCAATAATGAGTTTGGGTGTGGTACATCTATCAGATAATAGCCACCATTCCGAAGATGGGTATCGATACAAGATGGAATGTACTGTTACTCTACCCCTTTGTGAGCACTTTGACAAGAAAGAACTCTCTCGAAAGGTTGACAAACACTTTATTAAGCATGCTCATATAACAACAGAGCAAGAGAATGAAGTTATCAACTGTATCATGACGTTCCATACATCTTTGGGATTCTCTCATCTCTCTTCCGGTGGTGGATCAATGCACCAAATAGCAGCTCAGTTCAAACATACACATATGAAGGGTAGTCCACTTTCACCACAAATGATTGAAGCTATTCTATCACGCCTCGCTATGAAGCAGAGGTTAGAGTTTGATACCTGGCCAGTCACGATATCATATACTGACGAATCAGTATTGTATGAGAAAGGTGTGAGAGAGTTTTGCTTTTCTTGGGAGAACTAAGTTTAAATTGAAATCGTGGTATTGATTATAGACCAAGATGAACTAACCATGACCGAGTTAAGGTCCACACCCTAATCTAACGACTAATGACTTCCTAAATATGTCCTTTTTGTGCAGTCTATACTCACAGCAAACCTGTTAGTCATATCCATCTTTCACTTTGCTGTCAAACACCCATGCATAATCTCCTATCATAGAAGATCTGGCATGTCTGCATAATCATCGTCTCCAACCCTGCCACTGTCAACTGTTTGCTGTGTATCAT
>Ga0214480_100125_pt1 | contig 33645 bp, 29 predicted proteins | sample M1_20Mar14CPVII9_3_FD_165042 | JGI IMG/M metagenome (GOLD analysis project Ga0214480, IMG submission 165042) | Marine eukaryotic communities from Monterey Bay, California, United States - M1_20Mar14CPVII9sort6BwellE17 | ecosystem: Environmental > Aquatic > Marine > Unclassified | place: USA... | reverse complement strand
AAGATCCTGCATCTACCACTAAAGCTCTATGGCATGAGGTCATTGCGTGGTAGTCATTTGTGTGTTTTCTCAGGCGTTTTGTTGCATTTTGTGCGCCAAACGTGATTTGGCTGCATAGTTTCATGAACGGGCAGTATGACCGTGGCCCACCCATCAAAATACTTCGCAAGTACCCTGAAAAAGATCCTGCATCAACCACTAAAGCTCTTTGGCATGAGGTCATTGCGTGGTAGTCATTTGTGTGTGTTTTTGTGTGTGTGTGTTTTGTGCTCACTAAATGCCACTTGTTTGCTTCACATTTTATCAACAGCAGTACTAGTATGATCTTCAAAGAGTTTACATATTCATCTTAGTTAGTTCCCAGTGGTACTCTAGTAGGTAAGATATGGTTAAGGGAGAAGCTTTCAAAAATGAAATGCATGTGATGCTCATCAAGTCGCATTGGCATCAGCTCAGAGTTGACAAAAACAAAAGTTGGTCCACTCCGGGAATTGAACCCGGGACCTCATCCACCCTAAGGATGAATCATACCCCTAGACCAAGTGGACGATGCCAGTATTTGACTTTTTATTATTTATATACTTACCCAGTAATTTTTACCGCTCTTACTTAAATCTCAAAATCAAAACAAAACAAGCTCATTTTTAATGCCCTCGTGCCCTGGCCCACCACTCCTATTATAATTATATAGACAACCATGAAGACCGTCTTAGCATCCCGTACTATTGATATTCCTGATGGAGGTAAGTTTTATACGCGCTGTACTTTTGCCGTCGTTGATAGCTCTAATTTTTGACCACACACTAACACAAAACACATCTTATGTATCAACACAATACAGTTGAGGTAGATATTACCTCTCGTGTTGTCACTGTCAAGGGACCCCGTGGTTCCCTCAACCGTGACTTCAAGCATGTTAATATGGATCTACGCAAGGTCAATGACAAGTGCATCCGTCTTGATGTATGGTTTGCTAACCGTAAGCAACTCGCCTGTGTGCGTACTGTATGCTCACACATCGATAACATGATTGTTGGTGTCACACGTGGCTTCTTATATAAAATGCGCTTCGTATACTCGCATTTCCCCATCAATGTAACACTTAATGGGGAGAATGTCGAGATCCGTAATTTCTTGGGAGAGAAGAGAGTACGCAAGGTCAAGCTACTCGACGGTGTCAAATACGTCCGATCAGCGGATGTTAAGGATCAGATTGAGCTTAGTGGAAACGATATTGCCAACGTCAGTTTAACTGCTGCTCAGATCCAACAGAGTACCAATGTCCGAAAGAAGGATTTACGTAAGTTCCTTGATGGAATCTATGTATCCGAAAAGGGCGAAATCCCAGAAGAGTAAATTAACCACACAAATTAAAATAGCACATGTATATAAACATATGTTCTTCTAGGTATATGATGATCCAATGCTTTTGATTTTAGCAACACTAGATTTACAGGATATTTAGAAATGCTTTCCTCTACTTCTATTTGCCCATGCTTTATGATTTCAAAGATATTGCAATGGCAATTTGTGTATACTTATACTAACATATTACATCATAGATATATGTTACACTACTGCAATGCAACCTGCATATAGTGATTGTAAGCTTGGCTTAGTAGGCTTCGAACAACTTATCATTGATAGGAACTTTAAGAATATTCGAATCATTTGCTTTGATCTCGATTGCTTTCATCGACTTGCGTTTAGAGTTACCCCTTGGCATCTTTCATAGTAGTTGCAGCATTGGTATTTGACGAAGCCCGAAGACCTATGGCACCACTTTTACCCTTTGTATTTATCAAACCCCGTTGGTACAGTAATATAATAATGTAAATCATAATCGATATACAAGTGAGCATCATAAGCAATCTACACATTCTTTTCATAGTGCTACTGCTACTACTATTTCTATTCCTCGGAGAAATCTCTTCTGAGGGTGGTCTTCGTAAACTTCCACCACCACCATTATCACTACCAATTTCTATTGATATATCACCTTTATTCTTCCGACGCAGATTCCTCTGCTTTAACTTTGGTGCACGCCGTGTATGCTGTCCAAGAGAGCTCATATTTCTTTGATGTTGTTAATTTATATCTTACTAATATATTATGTTGCCAGCGCTCTGGCTTACTATGCAATGAAATATCCGTCACCCCACTATATAGAATACATGCAAAGTTGCAGACGATCAAATAGCAAGCTCTCTGCTTAGTAATGAGGGAAGATCTCGATCGAGAGCTGGATCTTGAAGATCTTTCCGTTGAATCTCCAGATCTTAGCTTAGCTTTTGCTTACTCACACTGCTCATAATAAATAAGCCGTGCTTTGAGCTTTATAATAAGAGAAGTAGTAGTATAATAACAATGAACTTCCTCATAGCCTTATTGGTGGCATCGTCCGATGCCTTCTCTACATCCTCATCCACATTTACCAGACGGCCGCCGCTACCATCGGCATCGTCATACCACTCAACTTCACCATCTTACAGATCATCCACTTCCACTTCATTATCAATGAACTTATTTGATAGATTCTCAAGAGTTGCAAAATCTAATATTAATAATGTACTTAAAACATTAGAAGATCCAGAAAAGATAATGAACCAGGCGGTAGAAGACATGCAGGTGAGTTTTTATAGAGTTGATTTTATGTACATAAGTTTGCACAAAATTTATTTAATCAAATTCCTTATGAATTCTCTGTGTATATATTATTACAATACAATATAATCATATAACCTTACACGAACACCACAATAACAACTACAAATAATAATTAAAGACTGACTTGGTGAAAGTACGTCAATCTTATGCAGAAATTACCGCAACACAACGTCGTCTATTAAAGCAAAAGGAACAAGCAGATGCTTTAGCTGACGATTGGTACAAACGTGCACAACTAGCACTATCAAAGGGAGAGGAAAGTTTAGCCAAGGAGGCACTTTCACGTCGTCAACAACAAACTGAACAAGCTGAGGGATTACAAATTCAAATTGATATGCAAGCACAGGCGGTAGATAAGTTGTATGAAGGTATGCAAGCACTTGAAGCCAAAATTTTAGAATCAAAAGCTAAGAAGGAACAAATGATTGCACGTGCACGAACTGCACAGAGTACACAGAAGGTTAATGATATGTTAGGTGGAATTACTGGTAAGACATCAATGGATGCATTCAATCGTATGGAGGAGAAGGTTGAGGCATTGGAAGCATCTGCTGAGGTTAGTGCAGAGATGGGATCGATGGTTGATGGAAAGGCACTCCCTGGATCATCGGGGGGTTCTCTTGAATCTCAATTTAAAATGTTAGAGGCATCATCTAGTGTTGATCAAGAGTTGGAAGAAATGAAGAAGATGTTAGGCAGTACTAGTTCGGCCAGTAAGAAGGATGATATCGATGACGAACTCGAGAGATTAAAGAGAGAGGCAGGATTATAAACATGGTTCTTGAAGTAGTATAGGAATGGAACACACTATATGGATTGCAACTGAGACTAATGAGCAATTAAAAAGATGGATTTATTAATGTTATTGCAGAGTCAGACTACAGAGACTATGTCTGTCTTTGCAAGATATGCAGTAGAGTGGTTTTGTTGTTAATTTAATGATTTACTAAAGTAGATATGTGCGGTAATCAATAAGTAGTAGTCAAGTATCTAAGCTAAGTATAGGGCATATTAAAGAAGTCTTCCTCTAATTGAACAGCCCGAAGAAATGTTTTCTTGCACTTATCACGCTCAACTTCATCAATCAAAGTCCCTTCTTTATCCAACAGGCCCCGCAGATAAGCAACAACACTATTGAAGTAATCACCTGAATGAAGATCTAGAGTAGGTACATTGAAAGCCGGAAATTAGTGTTGTTGCAATTGATAAAGTATGCATAAGATGTGTACAACCTGGTGCAACACAAGACACTCGTATGATCTAACATCAATGTATAAACTCACCAACCCATTCCCAAGTTGTGAAATCTCCTTCCCTATTCGTTTTGTCAAGAACTTTTTCTCCCCAAGACAGGTAGCTCCATTCTGCTACAACTAATACACTCAACATTTCTCCTAAAGTGCCTTCATTTGCAGTTGTTTTCATGAGTTGTACAAACTCTGTAGTTACTGTTTCATTCGGTATCTTCATCCTCTCTTCTATATTACTACATCCTAAAACTTCAAATGATCGCTCAAAGTATGTATTCTCTTTCCCAGTGATTAATCCGAGGAATTGACAACCTTGTATTCTATCTTCTAAACATCGACATTTGGCTATTGTCGATGCGAGCAAGATCACGAACGCATCAAGGAATCTATAATCTTGTATGAGATATTTCTTTAACACTTCTTTGTTGATACTTCCATTGGCTAATTCAATAGTGAATTTATGATTGATAACTCTATACCATTGATCACCAGCTGAGTCCCTCAGTTGTTCTGTAAATGACGGCATTGTTGCAGAGTAGTAAGTTTGAGTAAGTTTGGTACCTGATCGGGAGACTAATCTGTATTGATAATAATAACTACCGAGTTGCTTTTGATGCTTAGTAAGAACACTGAAACCCGATTAACTGTCGATATATCCACTTGTGGTACAGTGTAATCAAATAGGAAGAGGGAGGACAATGTTAAGGCTCGCTACATACTGAGGAGATCTTTCCGGGGGATACCGTATCTTTTTTTTGCCACATCATTGGCCTTTTTAAAGTTGTTGCCATAGTTGTTGTTGGTGTAGTAGATAGTATTGTCCTACTCTAGGTTTGTTATTGATACATAGCTTATATATTGCGATGAAGAATCACCAAGCACCGGCGGTCATATTGGCCATTGCCACCATTCACAAATCGATAGCATACACAAGTATCCAAAATAATTTTCCAACAATATTCTGTAGAAGATCAAACAATAATATTGGTAGCAGTAGTAAATGTATATCACATGCACAACATCCGTATAGAAGAAGTACTAAACATCGCCGACAAAAATTGATACCTCTCTTTTCTGATCCATCACCAGATAACGAAGATATAAATTACGACCCAAATAGATGGTTAAGTTCAGATGAACAATCGACATTGGGCGATGCAAGTTGGGAAGGATCACTCGCTGATAGAGAAGATGGATCATTATGGAGTTCATTTGCAAGTTCTGAAGATGATGATAAGAATAATAATGACGATGACAGTGACAGAATAACATCAGATAATGATGATGATCAAGATATAGACGATGGAGAGCTATGGTTAGATACATTAGCAAGCATTGCAGCAGATGAGGTAGAATTCAACATGAAAGAAGCAGACCGTGCTGATAAGGTTCGTCAAATGCAAGAACTTGGATTTAGTTCAGATTCGATATCATCAACGTTGGGTGTTGCAGTTGATACAGAACAGGAGGATGATGAATCGAATGAGATTTTTGAAGCTTTCAAGGAGGAGACGGCCAAGACAGGCTTTGGCTTAATGGTAGATGACGAGGTGGATTTACAGACAGTCGAGAGTCATACTCAAGTGGAATGGGATGGGGAAGCGGACGAGCCAGTTAGGGCACAGCATGTGTATGTTGACGAGGTAACTTGCATTGGTTGCACAAACTGCGCAATGATCGCGCAGAGTACTTTCTTTATGGAGGGCGAGCATGGAAGAGCACGAGTCTTTCAGCAATGGGGAGGTAAGCGATACTTTGTTGTTTGCTTTGTACAGTATGGCGTATACAATGTATAAATATGTATTCTCAATTATCATACAACTGTTTAACAATCAAACAAAGATGACGATGAAACGATCGAGGTAGCAATACAAACATGTCCTGTAGATTGTATTCACTATGTACCATATGATGAGCTACAGAGGCTTGAGATACAGCGTCGTGATCAGAACATAAATAATAAAGCTCGACTTGTAAATCAGGGTGAATATCGATCGGGAGCTGGTTATCAAGCAAAGTATGGTGGTGGAGCAGAATTTACTGATCAACAAATCATATCTGGTAACATGGGCAGTCGATGTAACAACTGTCCTGGCCGAGGGTGCAAAAACTGTCCCATGTTCGGGGTGGGCTTAAACCCAGAATTCCAAAAGAAGGAAGAAAAGCGGAAAGAAAAGATTGCTAAAGCAGAGATGAAAAAGAAGATGGAGTCTGCCAATAAGCGAGCAGAGTTGTAATTCTAAACGAAGCAAGTATACTGAACCAATAATTTAGGGCCTATGTTGTATTTATATACGTGTAGTAAGATATGTGAACACATGTTGGGAACGCCGTACTAGCCTCTATGGTAGCCCCCAACTATCGATACATTATCTGATACCTCTCCTAACTTCTCAAAGGATATTAAGTAGTCATTGAGGTGTCTAAGAAACTAGCCTTTGAGAAGTTGCATAGGGGTACGTAAAGTATATAAAAAAGAGCAGTGATAGTTTCAATTTAGTGAGTAATAGCCAGTATTCGATTTGATTAGAGCTACACGTCAGAAAAATAAAGAAAGTAAGAACATCAAAGTGTTGATGCTTATCTGAACACCAAGGTACAATCATCCACTACACAAGGATATATCACATAGGAAAGAAGCACTACTTTACAAAACATTCGGAAGGATAGGCAAAAAAGCACCGCACAATCATGGTAGATAACAAGAGGAAGAAAAAGAAGAAGAAAGGGGGAGCAAAGACCAAGAAGTATGATTTACTTCCAAGGACTGAGTCGATGCCGAACCAACAAGAGGGGTATATATCACCATCTACAGAACCATTCACGTCCAATATCCAAACTGGTACTACTACTTCTTCAATTTGCCAAGAAAGATACTACAGATCTCCCATGGAATATATTGGACCATCACCAACATCATCACCATTCTTTCCAACAGTGTCTCGACCTGCCTCTTCAATGTCAATTCAACAAGATAGTAGATACAGCGGTGGATCTCCTATGACTATGGGATCACCAATAGTATTTCTTCCGAATTCCCAAGTTGTTGCTACTCCTCCTCCTTATGCTAATATAGCACAACAACAGCAGCAGCAACAGCAGCCGATACAATCATTTGTGCACAATCCACAAGCAACATATCCGGAAGCTCAATTTGAAATGGTATTAGGTGGTCATTCTCCATACAATGGCGTTGGTGTCAATCATCCAGGATATGTTGTCCATCCTAGGTACGAGCCATCATCCCAAGGAACTCAAAGCTGGTATACTTCTCAAGTTTCAACAATACCGTCGTCAAGAGATATGAATATAAGAGGAACAGGATATCATAATATGCAGCAGTACATTAGTCCTCATGTATATCAACAGAGCCAAAGACAAATGTCTTCTCCCAGTAATTACGATGAAGACAACCATCGAGAGATAGCAACAAAGTCGTGGGCTGTCAATCCAGGCAAACCTTTTTACATGAAGTGAGTTATATCTTATGTATGTTGTATTGCAATCACATCTTCGACCCGAGACTATTTAACTAAGATCTTCTTCTTTTCCTCTCTAACTGCAGTCCTGCCAAGCGAAACGGGCCGACAGGTATGTCGTGTGTCTTGACTATTGTTATCATGTGCTAAAACGGGTGCAACTAAACCATTACTCTTTACTCTGTCGCAGGTGCCAATCTTTTCATCTTTCACATCCCAGATGATTATACGAACATGCATCTACTTCAACTATTTGAAAGGTTTGGAAATGTTGTGAGTGTAAGGATTTCTATTGAAGCTAGCACTGGAAGGGGACAAGGATTTGGCTTTGTATCATATGATAATCCAGAATCAGCTAAAGTCGCTATTCAACACCTTCATGGTTTTCAAGTAAGTCGTTTTCAACCGTAGTACCACTAACTTTCACACTGATATGTTACTCACATTTATCATCTTCGATACACTTTAGATCGGAGATAAACGATTGTCGGTGCAGTATAAAACAATCAACAAACGTCCAGATTCCAAACCAGAACAACAACATTATGACGATGTGCTTCCACAAGAAGAGTTACAACCCGACAAATCTGATCCTCCACTGAGTGTAGTTGAAATCAAACAAAATAGTCTTTCACAATCTAATCAAGAAACATCAAGTGTCCCTATCCAAGAGACAACGCAGCATACTCAACCACAACCACGACGTGGTAGTAGTGATCTCGGAGAAGTCTCTCAAGAAGTAACTCTCCCAACTGCGCCAACTGCATCCTTATCATCGATGACCCCTACCACCCCCCCTCCTACAGAGTTAATCGAATTGTCACGCTCCGAGGGTAAAACACCCAGTTCAATAGAATCTAAACTATCATCCATCGCTAGTTTTCTTGAAGAACCTCCAATGTTTCAAAAGGAAATCCATAAAGAAGTATACAAAGTCGTCACTAACGAGGTTCACCCATCAAAGGTTTGGTACATTACCGGAAAGCTAAATGAGTTGGGAGATGTCGAGCTTCGCGACTTGCTTGACAACCCAGACGAAATGAACATCAAGATTCACGAACAAGTCCTTCAGCTTGCTAAGGCAGATGCACTTAATAACACTGTCAACAAGAACGATCGTAGTCTATCTAACTTGAAGGATATCGAAGAAGCTTTGCCAAATGATATTTGATTCATATTTAGTAGTTTCAAGTGCTACGATTGATACTGAATACTGATAGTTGGTCGATTATAGGAATATGCATGAATAAATTAGCGAGACGAGAGTACTTATACTAACTAGAGCTGAAACAGACTAAACTTTATTAATGATTAAACGGAATCAATTTAAGCATGGGTGTCTTGCATTACGTCAAAAGCATATTCAAATCCGATATGTTAATATATACAACGCCCCTAATCGGATTCCACTACTTAATACTCGACACTAAACACTCGACATTTATTAAGTAAGAGTGATATAATCTCCTTGTAAAATTCATCTAATGGAATGTATTTAACACTATTCCCCAATCTTTATTGGTTGATGTTCACGAAACAATTCTAACTAACAACATTCTAGCATTGTATCTTTCTGTGTCGGACAACAAAGTCCAGTTAGTCCCAATGCAGCACATTTATCATACTTTGAACATTGTGCATCACTACTGCCACCACTCTTTTTATCTTTAATGGTATCGTTATCGTGGTCTATAACTGTAGACTGATGAGGAACTACCTTAGGTTCATCTGATCTGATATTGTTATCATCTTTTTTATCTAAACCTCCTCTTGGTGGTCCGTAGAAATGATTAAAGCTAGTATGGATATATTGCGAATAAAAGGTTAAATCATTAGATAAAGAATATATGTAAATATCAAAACAAAACATACAAATATACTGCTCACCCATGTCCCATACCATAGGAGAAGCCACCCATTATTATAAGTGCAATGACAATAGGTACAGCTGCTCTACTAAATGTATTCCAATTAAATCTTGACTCAGACAAATAATATGTATTCTTCTCATCAAACTCATTATTATTATTGTTATTCCCTTCCTCTATGGAACCGTATGTCTTCTTACTAGTCTCGGCCATGGTATAGTATAATATAATTACAAAACGGATTTCCTCAGCTTAATTAGTAGTATGCAGTGGCGAAACAAAGGGAAGAAGTAAAAGAGGAGGTGTATTGTATGATAGGGAGAAAAACTCAAAAAATGACAAGACCCCTCTCACGGTATCCTGCCTTCCAAATCAGAGAGATGAAGTGCAGCCACTCAGTGCAAGCGAATGAAGGCGACAATTACAGTGCTCGAGAGCTCTATGGACCGTGGAAATAAAAGAAAGAAGTCTTTACTCTCCTAGAGTAGAGCGTAGTAGAGTGTAGATGATCTGTAGAGTGCTACTCTTCTCCTTTCATATGAAGGATACCTTTTTTTTAAGAGAGTGATACATTCAAGCAAACTGGGTCTAGTAAACATAAGTTGTCAATTATCTATAGCGGTTATTTACAACGTCTATTTGGGTGTTACACCTCTAGCAGCAGTGTAACGTAGCAAGTTTCATCACGTGTCAGTATTCTTATTTATATACATAATATTCATAGGATACTTTCACGTGTGATGCAGTAGCGGGCGATATTTATAGTGGGTGATACAGATAAAGGTTGAAGCAACATAATCTATGTACATATAGTTGCTTCACCAGGGTGATGTGTGTGTTATGACTGATGTATGTAGTCTTGATGGTGTCATCGATCTTCTTAAGGATCATTGACTGGAGAATAGGGGGAAGATACCGAGCCCAAGCACTTCTATTTCATGAATGCGTGCTATTATGTATAGGGATCATAATCGTCTTGTTATTGCACAATGATGTCTTTGAACTTTCCAGCAACACGGCGGATAGTCTTGAGTGGTCCCCGTTTGAGATGACTCTTCATCTGTGATTGTACAGCTTCATCTACCTCGGGAGACGACATGCTTGGCCAATCATCAGTTGGTGACCGGAAGGAATATGAGTTATCATACTCACTGTGAATGCAAATTAGAGAACGAAAGAGAGTAACACGTTAGAGTCATTGAAAGAAGATGGTGTCAAGAGCAACTGACTGGGTATCCACAACAATTAACACTTACTCATCATAGACTGGTGGCTTGGTGGTAGGATCAACCGATGTATACCACGAACCTAATGTATGAAGGGGTATGTCCTTACTCGTAGGCATAGTTGGAATTGCAATCGATGACATGGAAGTAATGGAATTCATCGACCAAGCATTCAACTTAGTCGCTGAACTTCTCGACGTCTCAGAACTTGCATCCGTCTTTCGTCCATGAGATGTAAAGAAGCTAAAACTTGCACTCTTCTTTAGCGTATCAGGTGAGACGAGGTATGTTGCACTCAACTTACGTCTAAGTCCATTTGCCGCCGAGGCTAATACCATGGCGTCATGTGCTGAAATGTGATACTGATTTGCAAATGATCTAACATGTTCTATACAAAGTAGGAAGATTGTCATGAATAGTGCTGTCATTGCAGCACTCCTATTCTGGAGTGTCTGCACATGGTACTGTAGTTGCTGTCTATTTATCATTGTTGTATAATATTATTATTCTTTGGTAGGAATTGTATTTATTCTTTGTAGTGGTGTGGTATCAAGTGTTGGTTGATTGTATTATTATGAGATGTGAGTAGAGTAACACTTTATTCACTGATATCGATCGTAAATATTTTAATGGTGAGCTAGGCCTAAATTCTGATGTATTTGCAATCAACCTTTAGCGGTTAGTAGGCCGTTAGTTTGCTTGAGATGCAGTATGTGTTGTTGACCTTGACACCTTTTCTGCCACCATCTCAAACACGCATTTTTGTGTTTGAGAAAAGTCGCTGTATCACTAAAATTACGTTGTATCGCGAACTTCCTCCCCACTTTCATCACCGGCGCGGCACCTCTTGTTGTATTTGTTGGCTTGTGCAGGGTTTATTGTGTGTTGTCAATATAGACTTATCATGTCCGCTGATCGCATATGTTTAAAATCATATTATTAATTACTCTTATAATCATCAATCTTGTATCAGCATTTATATCACATCCAATAACAACACATAAACTACACAACAACCATCAACATTCTTCCATTCATATTATGTCATCTACAACAACACAACAAAATGGTGATGGAAAGTTTCACTTTGCAATAGATAGAGGTGGTACCTTCACTGATGTACATTGTAAATTACCAAATGGTACCGAATTAGTTTCTAAACTCTTATCAGTAGATCCAGCCAATTACGATGATGCACCTACAGAAGGTATTAGACGTTTGTTAGATGAACATGATCCAAATGGTAAAACGTATCCACGGGGTGAAAAGGTAAACACTTCATTAATTGGTAGTATACGTATGGGTACTACAGTTGCTACTAATGCATTATTAGAACGGGAAGGTGAACGGATGGGACTTGTTATTACGAAAGGATTTGGTGACTTGTTAAAGATTGGCGATCAGACTCGTAGTGATATGTAAGTATTGGAAGTCTGAGCTAGTTTGAGATATGTAGCAGCATATTTTATATCTTTCTAACTTATCATTTGCATGATCTGATCATACCATTACTTTTAGATTTGATCTTACATGCAAAGCACCAGAGGTACTGTATGAAGAGGTAGTAGAAGTTGATGAAAGAGTAATGCTATCAGAGTTTTTCGATGAGAATAAAAGCATAGAAGAGATTGAATTACTTGAACAACAAACAATACAAAATGATGAATGGATAGGTACATATTCACCCAATTGGCCACAAGCAGGAGTAGGTAAACGTATCAAAGGTGTGACGGGAGAAAAGGTGATACCAATTCAGACACCAGATCCTAATGCCGTCCGTGCATCACTTCAAATGTTAGCAGACAGAGGTATCAAATCACTTGCAATAGTATTCCTTCATTCATATGTTTATCCAGAACATGAGAAAATGGTGGGCGAAATTGCCAAATCAATGAACTGCTTTACAGAGATTAGTCTATCACATGAAGTAATGAGTATGGTAAAGTTAGTACCTCGTGGACACACAGCAAGTGCTGCTGCATATCTAACACCCAAGATCACTGAATACTTGGCAGGCTTTACTAAAGGTTTTGATGATAATTTAATGACAAATGTTCAATTAGATTTCATGAAGAGTGACGGAGGTCTAACTCCAGTGAATGATTTTGGCGGTCATCAGGCAATCCTCAGCGGGCCTGCTGGAGGTGTCGTGGGTTATGCAAAGACTAGTTATCGTCCTACTTTTGACGATGATGGCAACATACTGAACAAGCCTCTACCTGTGATTGGTTTCGATATGGGTGGAACTTCGACAGATGTGTCAAGATATGATGGTACATTCGAACATGTGTTTGAAACTACAACTGCAGGTGTATCGATACAAGCTCCTCAATTAGACATACATACGGTAGCAGCTGGTGGAGGGTCTCGCCTATTCTTACAGAATGGTCTATTTGTTGTAGGACCAGAATCAAGTAAAGCCCATCCTGGTCCAGTCTGTTATCGAAAGAATGGGTACCTGGCTGTCACAGATGCAAATGTTGTGCTTGGTAGAGTGATACCAGAACATTTTCCAAACATCTTTGGTCCTAACGAGGACGAGCCTTTAGACTTAGAAGGAGCTCGAGTTGCTTTTCAGAAACTTGCAGATGAGAATGAAGAGGCTAAGGGAAGGACAATAGAAGAACTAGCCTATGGATTTATACAAGTGGCGAATGAGGCAATGTGTCGACCGATTCGAAATCTAACTCAAATGAGAGGATTTGATATCACTAAACATGCATTGGCTTGCTTTGGTGGAGCAGGGCCTCAACATGCATGCGCAATGGCATTAGCGTTGGGTATAAGCAAAGTATATGTACATAGATATGGTGGTATCCTGTCAGCTTATGGATTGTCAATGGCAGATGCTGTAGTGGAAGAGCAAGAGCCTGCTGCAAGTGTGTATGCAGTTGCTAAAGATACTGGCTTTGATGAAGATGAGGATCCTTCAGCGACAATAAGAGAGGAAAGGCTTGAACATCTTGCAGAGAAAGCTCGGTCATCTCTCGTGAAGCAAGGATACTCGGAAAGTTCTATTGTAATTGAAAAGTATCTTAATATGCGTTATCAGGGAACGGACAATGCAATCATGATCAAGGAGAGCAACAAGACCACTGACAATATCAAGCTACCCTTTGCAAAAGCATTTGTTGCGCAATACCATAGAGAGTTTGGGTTTGAACTGGAAGGAAGAGACTTATTGATAGATGACTTTAGAGTCCGAGCTTTGGTACCTGGCGCATCACCTCCACTACCACCAACAGTGCCATTGATAGGGGAGCCGACTCCAACAGGAAGTACTCGGGCATACTTTGAGAATGGATGGGAGACAGTATCAACCTACAACTTGGAAGATGTAAAGCCAGGGAATCAAGTTGTAGGTCCAGCCATCCTTTTCCAGTCAATAAGTACAATTGTATTGGAAATTGGATGTACTGCACTAGTAACTGCAGATGGCGATCTTGACATTACAGTTGCTGCAAAGAAGAATGATAATGATAATATCAAAACTAATATCAAAGAGGAGAAAGAAGAGATCAAGGAAGATCCTGTGCAGCTATCTATATACGCTCATCGCTTCATGGGTATAGCTGAACAAATGGGAAGAACTTTAGCCAGAACTGCGATATCAGTCAACATTAAAGAACGGCTAGACTTCAGTTGTGCACTGTTTACTAGTGATGGAGGACTAGTGGCAAATGCACCACATATTCCTGTTCATCTTGGGGCAATGCAAAGTGCTGTTAAATTTCAAGTCGAATACTGGAATAGTGAAGGTCGAGAGGGCATCAAGGAAGGTGATGTTTTTGTCTCTAATCATCCTCAGCTAGCCGGCGGATCTCATCTCCCAGACATCACAGTCATAACACCAGTGTTTCATAATAACGAGATTATATTCTTCGTCGCTTCTCGTGGACATCATAGTGACATCGGAGGTATTAGTCCGGGCTCTATGCCACCACACTCGGTCACATTGGAAGAAGAAGGAGCCAACATTATTGCTTTTAAGCTTGTTAAGAATGGGAGGTTTGATGAGAAGGGAATCACTGATATCCTCATGAATCAAGAGCATCCTTCTCGTGGGTTGAAAGACAATCTTAGTGATCTGAGGGCTCAAGTAGCAGCAAACAACTCTGGTATTCGTCTACTACTATCACTAGTGAATGACCAAGGGTTAAATAAGGTTCAAGCTTACATGCAATTCATACAGCACAATGCCGAGATTGCTGTCCGACACATGTTAAAGAACTTTGCAACAACTCACGGATGTCAGGCCACTGCAATTGATCATCTCGATGATGGTACACCAATACGACTCACAATCGATATTGATAATGAGACAGGGAATGCCTGCTTTGACTTTAACGGCACGGGACCTCAACAGCTGGGCAATCTAAATGCTCCTCCAGCCGTGACATACTCAGCTGTTATATACTCTCTCAGAAGTCTCGTTGGACAAGATATTCCTCTCAATCAAGGCTGTTTAGCTCCGATTGATTTCAATATACCTCCCTTTTCTTTATTGAATCCATCTAATGATGTTGGGGTGGTCGGTGGTAATGTACTGACAAGTCAACGTGTTGTAGATGTAGTATTGAAAGCCTTTAAAGCATGTGCTGATAGTCAAGGCTGTATGAACAATTTGACATTTGGTGACGATAGATTTGGTTACTACGAAACTATTGCGGGCGGCGCAGGGGCTGGACCTACATGGGAAGGTCGTAGTGGAGTTCATACACATTGTACAAATACAAGAATTACAGATCCAGAGATACTAGAGAGGAGATACCCTGTTCTTTTGAGGCGATTTAGTTTAAGACCTGACAGTGGCGGAGTAGGAAAACACAAGGGTGGAGACGGGGTAATCAGAGAGATAGAACCTCTTCGTCCCTTAGTGATGAGTATATTGAGCGAACGACGGTCACTTCGTCCTTACGGTTTAGCAGGTGGCGAACCAGCAGAGAGAGGGAGAAACCTGCTTATAAAGAAGGATGGCACTGCTTTTAACATTGGAGGAAAGAGAAGTGGACCAATCGATGTCGGTGAACGACTTGTAATTATGTCTCCTGGTGGTGGAGGATATGGTGTATAGAAGTGTTGCAAATTAAGCTGTACAAAAGTATAGAGGTATTGAGCTAAGTATAGAGTGCTTCTATCTGAATACTTATAATCAAACCGATGTTTAAGGCACATAAATGCTTTTCACTACTAATGTGACTCTACTCACGAGTGTTGCAATCAAAATCATCTAAGGGAACATATATAAACCTCCCATCTCTTTTCCTAAACAGATTTAAACCAGGGCATGCTCTTTAAATATGCATCCAATTTAGCCTCAAAGTTTGTAGAGTTAATCATATTCTCTTTACCTTCAAATGGATCACCCTGGATTTTATCTGGTTGATACAATGGTGATCTCACAACACACTCTACCCAAAGTTCTGAATATATATATTTTAATGCCGTTTGAAATGATGTTTTAGATCTATCACCACCAGCACCACGTGCACCAATAGTATTCATTATAGGATTATTATTTGTATAAAGAGCTATTCGAAGACCAGATATTGTTTCATAACAGTGTAATGTACCAGCCCCAGTCTTTACCGAATGCAGTGCTACAACATGTTATTGATTATTGTAGATTGTAGGTACCAAAGTCATTACACATTATCAGACATAGAAAGTTTGTAAGTTCGATAAAATAAAAACACAAAAGCAGATGTATAAACATTAACTTAAAATTCATGTATACCACACATTATATGTCATACCTTGCGAATCTCCATCAGGCGTTAAACTACCAACCAATTCCCTTAAACTGAATAACATACCAAAGATTAACTTTCTCTGTTCTGATAGTTGCTCAGCATCTTGCATAAGTTGTTGCTTTGATGTTGTGTAACTTTTTGTAAATAAGGTTTTACCTTTCCGATCGAATATGTGTAGTGCATGTACTGTCATCTTATCTGGAAATATACTACTTTTATAATATGTACACAAACCTAATAAGTCGATATGAATTGCATAATAAAACCAAACCGAAGTACCACCGAATCCAATTGGGAGTCTTGTCTTAAATTGGGACATGTTTCAGAGCACGCAGAATTGCGGCCGGATACGGTATCCAAAAAGATCACTTCGATCCAGACACATTAAATTTTTGGTGAGTAAATTGTAACTATGTTGGCCAATATTGTCGAGTATATTGGACAACATCTATCTGAACCAGAATTTCATGCTGAATCCAATGATAGTAGTCTCATTCCACCAAATTAAACATAGGATCCAATATTTAGCCTAGAAATCTCATAATTGCAAAATTGTAGGTGGTTTATGCAGCACTTAACTTTTGCAATATATTCATCAAATATTGACCATATCAAAGGTTATAACACCCTATCCTACCTAAAATTGCACGTAGAATTCGAATATTGCAACCGCTTGGAGCCAAATCTAACGTGGGACGCAGTATTGCAAATATGTGATTTTGATTCTAGGCTACTAAGGTCAAAAAATGAAAAGTCAATCTTATCATATGCCAACTTCAGAAGTCTTAGTTCAAGTGATATAGAGCAAACTTTGTGATGTACGGATTGTCATATATATTATATTTAATGAGTTATGGTCGATAACAAATACCCTACTTACCACCTAAACCTAACTACTTTCAACTCAGAAAGGTACTTTAGAAAAAAATAGGTGTCTTGCTACCTTGTACTTTTTGTGTCTCGATCGAAGTGATCTTTTTTGTTCCATTATCGGCCACCTTAGAGCGCAGACTGTTTGGTGTTATATATCTGCTCACTCCATTTCCTACCTCTTTGCTAAATGCTAAACAATTACTCAATCCATCTAAACTTCACCATGAAAAACATAGGCTCTAATTGATTAAACTACACTCTATCCAGCATTTTGTGCACCACAATGTCTTCGTCAGGGAGTAAGAAGCTGAAGTTGACGGACTTACCCGTGGATACAATCACCTCAATTCTGGAACAGGCCGGTGGCAATTTAGATTCTGTTCTTGTGTTGGCCAACTCGAACAGGACTATATTTCATGTAGTTGAACAGTGGCAGTGTAGTGGATGTAACGATCCAATCTTTATGGTCACAGAGGATGAAAAGCTTGCACCTCGAGAAGACACCGAACCTAGGCATTTGCACATAGGGGGGCGTTAGCGACGGTATCTTTTTTCCGTTGACCCCAGGAATATCGAAAACAATTATTTTATACTATTTATCATACACCGTTGAAATCGTCTAGACAAGAGCATTCCAAATCTGTGCCAAAATAGACAATTGAAGCTTTTCTTGTAATTTTAGAAGGGAATATCACTTGGGATACCGTCGCTAACGCCCCCCTATGTGCAAAGGCCTAACCGAACCATTCTCTTGTGTATCTTGTAGTAAAAGCTTCTGTGACCAGCGACGTTGCTCCTCATATGATTGTAATGGATGCAAGAAGGTAGAATGTCGTGGGTGCATGCTTTCACACATGGAAAATTGTGCAATGTGTACCAAATTTTTACCGTGTTAATACTTGTGTTCAATATAAACTCTCGACGAGTTGACTGCTTTATTTGACCTTCCCTTGCAAGTCCTGACATATGTTATGTCTACCTCTCTTTCACTTCATAACCATTGATAACGAGCATCTTCCAGTATCTCGTGTCAAGGTGAACCTGATGATGAGAAGTTCTGTCATCTTTGTGGATTTGGTATCTGCTCAAAGCACGGGGCAAAGTGTGAGAAGTGTGGTGTGGTAACTTGTGGTATTCACGATTACACTGTTGATACGTGCTCATACTGCGGCAAGAGTCTCTGCAGTAACTGCCATTCTCATGGCGACTCTATGTGGCATTGTGCAAGCTGTAGCAAGCGGTCTTGCAATGCTAGTGGTGATGGTAATCCTAATTGCCCTAAGTTTGTATTCGACTATGATTGGCCTACTTGTGGGCCAAATTGTGAAGGGGAGGAGGAGGACACCAAACCCAAGAAGAAAGCTAAGAAAAAGAAGCCACCTCGTAAGAAGAAAGCTGTAACAAAGAAGGAGAAGAAGCAGGAGAAAGAAAAGGAGGAAGAAGAAGAATTACTTGATGATGACTATGACAGTAATAAGGAAACTATGATGGGTGGAGTTTTGGCGGCTTTAGCGTTGGTTGGTTTAGCTGTAGCCTTTATCATGAGGAAGTAGGCTGAGAATATTATCTCTTTGGGAGAGACTGTAGGAGAACTAGTGATTGAGATTCAGTATACTTTTGTAAGATGAAACTAACTACTTTTTATGTTTACACACTGTAGAACAAGACATAGAATTAAGGGCCTAGCTTGGCTTCGTCTCTTATGAGTACAGTACTACACGGATAGAGCACCTCCCACGTTGCTATAAGGAACTCCCGTCATCTTTTCCATTCTTACTACTATCAGAATTACCATGATGGCGTCGTAGAGCTGATTAAAGTAATGTGACAGACAAACAACTACAAGCAACTACCACATTCACTTGATTGCAAAACCACCACCGAGAAATCGAGTTCTATTCGACTGATCCTTGAGCGGCTTGATTAGCGTACTCGGGGACAACTCGGATAGCAATCCAAGCTCGTTTTCTTTTACCAATGTCTGGTTCCGTTTCCTTTCTTCGAAGTATCTCTTCTTTGTAGTGTGTAGTTCAATTGCTAATTCTTCTGCCTCTTGTTGTGCTTCCTTTACTTGAGTCTCTTGCATATTCATTTCACTAGCCATGGCCTTGAGCTGTCGATTCTTCTTCCTAATATCCGTTTGTGCAGAACTGAGTTGCTCTGCAATGTCTGCACTAGGAGCTCGGGCAAGAGTGGTTTCCAAATCATTCAACTTGTTGGCTTGATCTTGTATGATTGTATTTTGTTTGACTATCTCATCTGACTTCACAAGCAATCTCTTTTGAAGTAGCTGTATCTTTTGCATCATCTCATAATTGTCGGGATCAGTACCTTCGAGTTTTCTCCATCTGTGTACATTGATAGGATTTTCCAACTCATCAGACAGTGCCTTCACCTTTAGTCGTTCTCGGACCAACTCCTTCTGAACTAGCATGAGATTTCTACTAACACTATCAACTCCAGCTTGACTGCCTTGTGAGATTATAAGCTGGCGTTGGAGATCTCTAACCTTGATTTTCAAGATTCGTATATCATCCATTCTTGAAGAATACTCGACACTATCTAATCGATTCGTGCTCTGCAGTATCTTGATCTTTTCATATAACAGTGCCAACTCTGTATTGCGCCGCTGTAAAGATGTTCCAAGAATATCACGTTCGTGGATCACACGTTGTTTCTCTCTCTCATTTATTGATGCAGTATCCTCCAATTGACATATACCAGAGCTAAGTTGACGTATTTCTGATTGATAAGTTCGTACACTATCTTCTTTATCTTGGATAGTCTTCTTCAATCTGGAAATCTCTTCAGCATATATTTGCTTCTGAGACTTTTCACGACTGGCTTCATAGTGTTCTTTTACTAGAGCAGAATCTTTAGTGGAAATCTCAGCTCTTAGAGTATCAACTAACCGAAGCGTACTCTTCTTCTCATTATCCAACTTTACCACATTTCTTTGTGTAGTTTCAAGTAGTTGAAGAGTGTTGTTCATATCAACTCTAATATCCTCATACTTTTTACGCTGAAGTTCAACCTCACACTTGAGTTCATCTATTTCTCTACTCAAGTCTTTTTCTTGATCTCCTTTCACTTTGATATCATCCATGAGATGTTGTGAGTCCTTCATCTGAAGCTTGAGCTGTGATCTAAGTCCATCGCACTCCTTTTGTGACCTAGTATTCTCACGAACATGTTTAGATGTTTCATCTTTAGCATCAGCAACGTCCTTTTCAAGCGAGGCAATCAGTAGGCTATTATTTTGTATCTCAATACTAGATTGCCTAAACTTGTCTTCAGTTGTTTGTATCTTGGAAAGTTGAAGGGCATTTTCTCTTTTAAGCATTGATACTTCTCTGTTGAGTTGGATCTCTTGCTTTCTAAACTGATCTAGTTCCTTTTGTAGTAGACGAACTTCATCTGTAGACATACGAGTAGCGGCCTTTGCATCATCAATCATCTGCTGTTGTTGCTGAATTGATTTCTTCTCAGCCTCAAGTTTACGCTCTAGCTGTGTCTTATCCGCCAATAGCCTACTACACTCGAGCTCAGTTTTTTTGAGTAGAAGGTTAGCTTTAGATAACTCTTCTGCTTGTTCATTCAACTCTTTCTTCTGCTCTAGCTTGATATCGTTTAACTTGGTAGTCTTGATGATTTCATCTTTCAAGTCTTCTTCTTTCATAGAGGTCAGCTTCTTAGCTTCAATTAACTGATTTTCAAGAGAAGTTATCTTGTTTTGTGAGACTGCATTAGCTTGCCTTTCGTCAGTACACTCTTGTGTCTTGGCCTCAAGTTTAGTCTGTACAGTCTCCAACTCACAGCTCATTCGGTCATTCTTATCATTGCCCCGCTTGATCTCTTCATTCTTCTGAGTTATGAGCGCTTCGAGTGATGCTTTAGTTGACTTTAATTCCGTGAAAGATAGGTTAAGTTGTTCATTTTGACTTTTCAATTGTGATTCTCTTATTTCCATAGCAGCAACCTTGTCAGTAGCTGCAGCTGATTGCCCTTTCAATTCTTCAACATCACTCGATAATTGCTTAATTTGACTGTCTTTTTGTGCAGTGGACATCTCTGACTTATCGACAGAATCCGTCAGTCTCTCCAACTCCACCTGAAGTTTGCTTATTGCATCCTTGGCTCGATCTTCTCGTATGTTCGCTGACTCTAATAACGATTTGAGAGTAGACAAGTCTTTCTCGAGTGTTTCAACTTGACTTGTATTTGCGCTATTTGATGCCGTGAGCTCGGCTATACTTGTATCATGTTGTGCACGTATATTATGACATTCACCTACAAGACTTGCCTCACGAGTATTGGCAAGCTTGAGAGCCCCTAGTAATGTTTCATAGTGGTTTCGATATTCCTTGACATCTGGCGTCGATGAAGAACCATCTTGATCGACAACGATACTATTCAATTTATTTAAGAAGGCGTCGGCTTCAATCATCTTCGACTGAGCTGATGAAGACGATGACGATGAAGAAGCCTGATCATTAGATGAATATTCTTCCTGAGCTTCCCTATTTATATTCGGTAGCATGGTGATGATATTACCTTTGCGAAGATCAATTACAAGACAAAGGTTGATCACATCAACGGCATTGAGGGAAGTAAAGGTACCGTCTTCTGGTGGTATGTTAATGGTGGGAGTGATTCAACATTCTGAAACCATGTCACAAAACTCCATTTTTTCTGGGAGTACCGTGCAAACAATAAATCTTCCATTCTAGTTGGGAGTTCTCTCTGGATAAGGTATTGTCGACTTTGTATAGTTCATAGTTCCCTAATACTGAGGAAACTCTGTATCAACTGATTGTACCCACGAAACCTTTTAGAGAACACCGGCCTGGCCTTCTAATACTGAGCAAACTCTGTATCAACTGATTGTACCCATGAAGTTAAACCTCCCTCGATATTATATACCTTCCCCTTATATGTCGACTCTTGTATCACCTTAACGGCAGCAGCGCTTGCAATACCTCGACGGCATAGACAATATACCGGTAGCTCTCCATTATTTGATAATTTCTCAACCATATCAAGCTTTGATTGTAACTGGCCTAATGGCAAGTTGATACTTCCATCTAATGAGCACATTTCATACTGTTGTGGTACCCTCACATCAAGTAGGACATGTGGTTGATTGGATTGCCGTACTTCATTATACTTGACACATGAAATTTTGTTTTCTTCAGGTAGCACATTATCATGTGGCTTTACGGCACAAACACTTGGTCCACGTACATTCTCTAATGACTTTGCACTATCTTCCATACTCTTGATGATAGTAACCTCCTCTTCTTCTGAACATACTGCACAATTCTTTCGTCGTGGTGGTTTCTTGATATTCAAAAAGGAACAGTTTAATGAATCATACATTAATAACCGATCATGCATAACATTACCAACACCTGTAATAATTTTGATAACTTCTACTGCTTGAAGTATTCCTATAGTTCCGGGTACCATACCCAAAACTCCATTATCACTGCAACTCTTGCATCCCTCTGAAGGATTCGGATTGGGATATAAACAGCGGTAGCATGCCGTTCTCTTTTGAGGTGTCTCTTCTCCTTCTGATATCTTTTTGGTGGGTTGATAATTGTACACAGTTAATTGACCCTCAGTACCCATGGCACTACCACTAACCAATGTCTTATTTGCAAGTATACATGCATCATTTACTAAATACCTTGTTTGTGGATTATCACAAGCATCCACAACCAAATCATGCCTTGATACTAATTCCAATGCATTTGTAGAACTAATGACAACATTTAATGCAGTAACTGATGTAGTAGGGTTTAACTTGAGCATAGCCTGCTTAGCTGATAATGCCTTATTCATACCAACCTCATCAAACTTCTTAGATGAATTACAATCTTGATGTATAACTTGACGATGTAAATTTGACATTTCAACATTGTCATAATCAACTATAGTTATATGTCCAACGCCACTTGCGGCTAGGTAGAGTAAGACTGAGGACCCAATGCCACCGGCGCTAATGACTAAGATTGAACTTGATAGTAACTGCTTTTGACCAGTGACTCCAAACCCATCACTTAGGAGTAATTGTCTTGAATATCTTGATACTTGATGTGGTGCAAGAGACCGAATTGCATCAATGGACGGAATATCACTGATGTCATCTGTTGTAGAGATGCTAGACACATCTTGTGTACTATTTAGAGCTGATAGAGTAATGTTGCCCTTTTCACTTTCCAATGCTTGAATCTTATTATTCAATAACGCAACCTCCTCTCTTAAAGCAAACACTTCCTCATCAGTATGTGTTTGCTCTGGTATAGTAGAATCAATCTGTATACCAACACCTGACCCTGATCGATTCCGTTGCTGTTGTTGTTGACTAACACTCGGTTGTTGAATTGGTGGTGTACCATTATCACCACTGTCTAATATATCATTAATATTTGGCGAATGTTGATTCAATAACGATGATGCTGAACGTGACACTCGGGATACTAGGTTGTCAATCATACTACTTATTCTGGTAACTATCGACTTTTTACCAGACGATACACATCTATCATCGGTTTGCTTGACGCCAGCTGTTGAATTTTCAAGATTATTATTAGTTTCACCATCATCAGATAGGCATGTGCTACGGGGCGATGATACCAAACCACCACCTACCGTGCTATCGGCATCACCTCGTACTGATCCCCATACAGAACTCTTTGCTTGATTACCCTGTATGGAGGACTCGTCTACATCATCTTCATAACTCATTGTTTCAGAGTTATTTATTTCCTAATCTGTATTGTAAATAGTTGTCGTCTCGGTATGTTGTCGTAATCTGTTGCTGCAAATTTAAAATACCGACACACAATAATTCACTATGTATTGTACCATAAATATAAATTCAAAGTTGTTGTATCTCGATAATAATGTATATCTGTTGCAATAAACCTTACTCGATAAGTTAATCAACTATAAATCATATACTATAATACCAACCAAACAAGGATGGGATGTAGACTTCCGGCACTGCCTACAACTCTCAATCAATCTTCTCCTCTTTCAACTCTCATAATTTTCACTTATGTACTAAGGCAGGTTCTTACTACCTTACTAAATACATTAAGTATAAGCCTACACTCATTTTTCTCGGCTCCACACAACAACAAATAAAGTTCAACTTTACTACTGCAACCGAATCAAAGCCCTCTCTCATAGCCACAAAGCTCCCCAACTACTGAGATAGCATCCTCCTTAACAGTACATTCAGCGAAAGAACAGTTATTATACGAGTTCTCTTCCTCAAATTGCAAACTTTTCAACCTGTTCATGACTTTTGCCACAAACAATCTTATTTATCACCATCCAACTACTTCGTCTCATTTTACGACGGGGTATCAAATATATAAATCACCACTAAATATAAACCAAAGAATTATTAGTCAAGATGGTCCGCGGTGGACAGATTGTAAACATTTCAGGAGCCACACCAGTAAGTATTTTTAATATGTTCATATGATGTGTCTGTTTTATTGGATGGGGTTCTCGATATTATATAATTACTAACCAAACCATATGTATATAGGTGGATGATCCCGAGTACCGTTATAAAATGCCAGTTGTATTCGGAAAGTTGGAAGGACGTGGTAATGGCAGTAAGACTGTTATCCCAAACATCTCTGATGTTGCACTTAGTTTACATCGTGATCCTGGAGAGGTTAATAAGGTGAGATATATGATGTGATTGGTATTGCAGTTTATATGTGAGATGCCTGTATTCAATGTTGTCTTGTATTCCATTGCTAATAATTCTATCCATTGTTACACACAATGTTGTAGTTCTTTGGATGTGAACTTGGTGCACAAACTACGTACAATGCCGAGACTGATCGTGCAATCGTTAATGGTCATCACACCGATAAGGTATTACAAGATATGATACACAAGTATATTGAAAGTTTTGTATTGTGTCCCAATTGTGGCTTACCTGAAACTGAATACAAGATTAAGTCTGGCATCATTTATCACAAGTGTGCCGCTTGTGGTAATAAGGATATGGTTGATATGACACATAAGCTTTGTACCTACATTATTGCTACGGATAAGAAGGCCAAGGCTGAGGCGAAGAAGAAGGACAAGAAGAAGGATAAAAAGAAGGATAAGAAGGGAAAGGATGGAAGTGATGGTAGTGGGGATGAGAAGAAGGTACGTATTATGCATTCATTTTGACAGTGTTGTCGGGTAGTTTCAATGTCATGTGCTAACTTGCTCTTTTGTAATGCTTTGCAATATTGAACAGGAGAAAAAGGAGAAGAAGTCTAAAGATAAGAAGAAGGAGAAAAAGGACAAGAAGAAGGTAAGAAGCTTGTAGGTGTTATTGTGTTATTGTTTGTGTTCTCTACACACATATCTTATGCCAAATCATATATGTCTATTCAATATCTCAGGATAAAAAGTCCAAGGAATCGAAGAATTATCTTGAGGATGCCGTCTCTGGTGACAAAGAGGATGACTTTGGTTCAGATGCTGATAACAATGAGCCTACTGAGCATGTTGATGATGCCAACGCAATGGGTGAGTTGTTAATCTGATTGTTTCGCCTCACTTATTGCCTCTTCCCATTTCTCATGCAAACTCTATCACATCCTTTGCGCACCCCACATAACAGCCCTTGCCATTGAAGGTACTAAGAAATTCCTCTCTGAAACATCTCCCGATGCCACCCCTTCCGCCATTGCCGAGAAGGTTGTAAACGAACAAATGGCATCCGGTCTCAAGTCTCAAGACAAAATCCACATCTTCATCCGTGCAGCATTCAACCTCGACTTTATAAAGGAAAAGCAAGTTGAAGCATACGCTCCAACCATTTCCAAGATTACCCAGGGAAAGAATGTTATGGAACGTCATCTAATCTCTGCCTGCGAGGGACTATGTGTTGGTCATCCGAAGAAGTTTGCAGTACTCATTAAGCAACTATTTGATGAGGAAGTGCTTGAGGAAGATACCATCCTTGAGTGGGCAGGTGAAGGTCGTACGGACTACACCCTTGCTAGTGTTAATGAAGATCAGCGTTGTGCCATGAGAGCCGAGGCTGAACCCGTCGTTGTTTGGTTGATGGAAGATGATAGCTCTGATGAAGATTCTGATTAGGCTTAGTAGTTTTGCAGCATTTGGGAAATATGTGTTATATTTGAAGTCTAGAGTCTGTGGGGTGATTGTATGGTCTAGCTAGAGAAATAAGAATAGGTTGCCTTTTAGAAAGTTAGCATTCTCCACAATAGTTAGGATTATATCTATACCATGGAGAGTTGGCTGAAGTTACGTATGAAGAGTTTACCATAATTATCTCGCATACCCTCTCACCCGCCCCGGCCTATTCCCAAAGAACAGCCGAAGAACTAATAGAATGTTACACAGATTATATGAGGTGCCTAAACTTAGTTTGGTGCTTATTATTGTGCAAAATAATCTCTATAATTATTTGCATACCTAAAACTTCACACACTATGAACAGCAATCAAACAACATTAAGACAAGATAAAGTTTCCCCTTGATCCATCTACCCCACTCTATAAGGAGAAGGTTGGGGCTACACCTCCCTGCCATTTTAATAAACATCAGGAGGTCTTGGCGGAAAATTACTTCCCATGAAATCACTACCACCAACAGTATTAGCCTGCAATTGATACTGCAAACTACGATTATGCTGTTCTAATCTACGAATACATTCCTCGGCATTCACCTTATATTGTCTTGCATTCTCTAACTCTACATTCATTTGATTACCACGTTCTTGTTGAATCGTCACGGCTCTTTTTAATATCTTGTTTTCGTGTTCAACTTTTGCGTTTTGCGTGGAGAGTTGTTGTGCTGTGGATTGAATTGTTTCCTTTTCAGATTTTAGACGTTGAATTTCAATGGATTGTTGGTTTACCACCTGTTGCAATTCTTGTACCTTTTGTGAAGTTGGTGATGTAGCATCACCGTGTTGACTTGACGTACGAGTGCGTTTGGATGGCGGCAGTGCTGCCGTGGAGGATGATGCTGTAAATTAATAATGAGATGACAATTGCAACAATTAACATTAATGGTTAGTATAATGATATGTACAACAATAACAAATATACAATACATATAAGAGGGCAGTTCCGTCAGAAATAATTTACCTGTACCTTCGTGGAGAGGTTTTGTTGTTGCAAATGGTGATAAAGACCAATTCTCCTTGGATTGAAATGTAGTAAAATTGTTATTATTCTCTCCACCAACTGCTGCTACTGACGTATCATTAAATCTCTTCCTCCGTTTTGTTGCCTGGAAGGTATAAGAACTTGAACAGTCCATATTTTGGTCTTCGGAAGAAAAAGTTGGTGAGCCAAATCGACGCTTTTGATTTGTCCGTCCTCCTATCAAAGGAGGTGAACTTTTCATAATATTCATCTGTTACTATAGCGTTAATAATTAATTAGATAATAAGGAGGAAAGAAGAGCCTTGGTATGAAGTGATGTTGTTCCTTTTATTTCCAACAAAAATTATGCGTGTAAAAATGAAATTTAATATAAAGTTTCGAGACGTGTGAGAAGTTTCTTGGGAGATTAGACCTCCTGCCTACTCGCCTCGCTCAATCCTTACTTGTCGTCCTTCATTTGCCGCAACTTGTATTATTTGAAGACAGTGAAGAGCTCTAAGGGCATGGGTTTCTTAATGTTTTGTAAGCTTAGAGACTTCCTCACCAAAACAACTAAATATTTTTTAGCATTTGCCCGCCACAAAAAATGACATGTGTCCGAGGTAATTGGCAAATATGAGTTGATAACTGTTAGAGAATCTAAGTAGTACGTTTTACGGTTATGGCTAATTCACATCAGCCATTTATATTTGCAAAACTAACCCCCGTCTCGTACCTTCTCATATTTACATTCCAGACCCCCAATGATGTGAAGTGATGCAAGTATACTCTAGAAGCCTATGAGCCAGCCAACAGCTATTGGTGATACCGAAGGAATCATTTCACCAATACTAACCAACTGTTTCATATACATACTCCATACCATACTAATCAAACAACTCATCTATCTATTGCTGCTTGATTTGTAATGTCTAATGTCATTGTAATACTGCACCACTAAAACCCACTAATAACTAACCCCCACATAAATATAGCACTGTGTATATACTTAATATCCAACCCCAAAGCATACACACAAATACTATCCCCAATAACTTTAGCACTCCTCTTGACTCTTCCTAACACATTGTCGTACCTTCTTCTTGAATGCAGGCTTATCATTCCTCCACATAATAGCAGCATCCAAATTCGCCGGACTTTCATCATTCGGATCACTCAACATGGAAATAACCGAAATCAAAATCTGTTCCACACCTAAAATTGGCCTCCATCGTTCATCGGCTGTTTCATGTGGATTATGTTGATCCTCGCCAGGGTCGTGTAAAATTGAAATACAAACCTCGCCATTCTCATAAATATTTGGATGCCACATTTCAGATGAGAATGTCATTTTAGGTGGCTTGTTTGGAAAATCTTTTGGAAAGACAAGACGTGCCTTGAAGAAACCACCCTCGTATAGTGTACCGTCTGGTCCCATGATTAGGATTTCCCAATCGTATACATTGCTATCATCGGTTAGACCTACTGATACTAAATCGATTGGGTTCTTATTTAGCTCTATATATTTGTGTGTATGATTTGTAGGTTTTGTATTATTATCGCGGTAATGTTAATACCCCCAACAATGGTATTTGTATTGAACATGAGAGGTATTAGTATATTGTAAATAAGAAATAATAGAAGTCATTTTTTGTGTGGTTCACCAATGTGCCCCAACAAAATCATTATTACTTACCAGTGAGCTGTCTCTTGAGTAGTTCTGCTCCGTAATCCGACATTATATCCTCTTCTAATATGTCGTTCTATATATATACAATACAGGAAAGGGCCGATACAATTGTAGTAGAGAGTTAGAGACGGTGCAGGTCTGAGATTATTGTGTTTGTGAGGTATATCCCATTTAACACTAAAAGACTCCCAATTATACCTAATTACTATTTTATGAGAGTGCATGTGATGCTGATATGAATAGATGTGTATTAACAACCACTCAATGGTATAAAAGCACACATACTATGAATGGTAACCTTTCAAAGTAATAAGGTTCGGTTTTCGTATGTTTAATGTATAAAAGCACAAATACTATGGCAACCTTTCAAAGCTACCTAGATGATGTAAAATCGAGTACTGCTTGTTGTCGAGCTGCAAGTATACTAATACCAACATCAAGTGAAACAAACAACATACTTCGTCAATTGAGGCAATGGAATTGGATATGTGATACTGTATTAGTACGTCCGTGGAGAAGTAGTAGTGATAGTATATCATTAGAAGAATGTCTCCCTACCGAAGATGAACTGTCATACTTGCAAAGAAAGTATTCAGTGCCATCATTAACACCAGATGATACAACAACACTACAAAAGAAGTTAGTACAGTATCATACAAATGCAAAGAGTTTGATAGTACCATTAACCTCTGATGCAAGTGCACTTATACTTCGTATATTATTTGAGTTACCATACAACCAAGGTGAGAATAGCAAACAAACAACTGACAACATAGATGCACAATATCATGCAGATCAATCTCATAAGGTAGAAACAATACACAAGTGGATATCTACAAATTCAGTCATGATCATACATAATTGTGATGGCAATCAACTGATATCTCTATCGAAAGAAGTTGATTCATTTCCAAAACCCAAATCTACTTCTACCATTCCAAATGACGAGCAATTTACTTTTGTTGACTTGTTTGCCGGGATCGGGGGCTTTCGTTTGGGCCTTCAAGCACTTGGAGGTAAATGCATTGGTAGTTGTGAGATTGATCAGTATGCTAGAGATACATATCGACGAAATTTCTTGCGGAAGGAGAAGGATAGTAGCCAAGAATCAAGAGATGAGTTCTATGTCAACGACATCACTCGCTTAGATATACCTGCTGATACTGTCGATGTACTATGTGGTGGTTTCCCTTGTCAGTCATTCTCAACAATGGCAAGTTTCTCTGATAATGAGCGACAAGGAGGATTGGATACACCGCATAAAGGAAGGCTCTTCTTTCAACTACTCAGAATATTGCGAAAGTCTCGATCAAAGATATTTGTCTTTGAAAATGTAAAAGGATTAATGAAAGTCGACAATGGGGAGCAGTTTGAAAAGATACTACAACTATTAACAGAGTCTGGATATAAGGTCATTCATGTCTTAGTCGATAGCTCTTGGTTTCTACCACAAAGAAGAGAACGCATCTACATTATTGGCATAAGATTAGATTTGATCAATGAAGGAAGAGCTGAATGGCTAAACACTATGAACCTACAGGAAGAGATAAGAAGAAAGTATCAAATATATGGAAATGATATCGTAGATGAGACACGTCCGATCAGTCTCAATCAATCGTCTCAACTTCCTTCACGACTTGGTGATATTCTTGAATGTGAGGAAGCTGTATCAAAGCATCATTCGCACTGCTTTCTAACTCCTTCACAATGGCAAAAGATTAGTAGTCAAGGATACATGCAACTTCATAGAGATGGATCAGGTCAGCTTATTACAAAGGATGATACAGTTGCTCAGACATTAGTATCATCATACCGATCTTCATAGTGAGTAGAGAGTCTTTTGTGCATATCATATGCATTTTCTGCTGTGCACCATTAACTTTCCATGCCTTGTTACACGCTCTCAACATATCAACAACAGCCTATTGCACTCTCAGTTTGTAGTGCCGAATGATAGTGTATATCTTTTGGAACAAAGAACAAAACTAGAAGTAGATACACTAAAGACATCCATAAACGATGACAAACAACAGCGTCATGTTATAGCTGTTAGCTCTATTAAAAAGGATGCAAACACAAGTGTACTCAATGAGCAACAAACATATCCTCGTTTCTTCACACCCAGAGAGTGCTGTCGACTTCAAGGGTTTCCAGAAGACTTTGTGATTCCAACCGATAGGCATTTGATATCTCAATTCTATCGACAGATTGGCAACGCAGTATCTGTACCTTGTGTTGTGGCAGTGGCCGAGATGTTTGTCTCTACCTTTCTCAGTAAGGACAGTAACGAGCAACACACCAGCAATGCTGTGTTTGATACAATACTGAAGGCAAGCCCAAATAAAGACAAAGTGATGGCCGCCATACATAGGAAGCAAGCATCTATAACCAACGAGTCTTAATCATCTCTACTTTGAAACTGTACTCTTCTGGGTTGTACATCTCTCTCGTCAGTCGTAACACTACTAAATCCCCAAAAGGATGTAGGCCTATCAACATAATTATTCTCATCTGATCTTTGACCCACCTTTCGAAACTTCCAGCCCAAGTGATCGTGACATACTGAACAGTATGCTATTTGCCACGAGTATCCTGGAAACCAGCTGTCCTTTGTTTCGGGTTGGCCAATACAAATAACACTCTGTGCTTCTATATCTCTCAATGTCATCGTGTGATGAACAATCCCATGACAATTGACATATGCACCTGCAGTCCCCTCTGATCCACCCACTGAAAAGATTTGCCTCATTTGACTAATTGTAGCTCCGCAATGTTTACACTTTATACTTGACTGCTCTTTCTTACTTTTCTCGAGCTTCTTGAGAATGAACCTTAGTCGATCAATAGTACATATCATCTCCAGCATGTCTATACGCTCATTGTAAGACAATGGTACATTGGAAGCCAACCAATCAGAGAATGCGGAAGGATCCACAACTTGAAAGGGAATCTTCTGTATCTCGGTATTTGATGAACTGTCAAAACATAAGCCAGCAGCAGACTGCATTATGTCAAGAAGTCCTTTAAATTCTTCCGTGCCTTGGATGAGGCGGCAAATCTTTCGACAGAGCTTCCAAGGCCATACAATCTGATAAGCAAGTACCGGTGTGGAGGTACGACTTGCCAAGTTCTGTAATGCTTTGTTGTCATAATCTGTGATACCGACCATATCTTCCTCTGATTTGTCCCCTTCCTCTTTCTGTTCTTTAGAAACATTACTCTCGATGAACGCTCGAGTAGTAACACGACTTCTGATACCTGGCGATTGTAACATCCAGATCGGAGGAGGGATTGTACTTTCATCTCTTATTTCTTCAACATCATACAATGGAACGGAGGTGCTTTGGTCGCGTTTCTTATCTCTCATGGAGCGTGTTAGACGTACTCGTTTAGTTCCCAGCACAGTCAGTACCAATTCATCACCTCTATTATGCCATACTCTGGATGAAGTTGTTGTATCTTCTACTGCAACTGCTTGGTCAATATTGGCAGAAGCAGCTGTATCTTCGTGGGTAAATGTTATAGTTGCTAGTGTTCCTATCCTTCCTACTAGAGGGTCACCATCACAAGGGATAGTACTGAGTGGTCTATCAGAAGGGTGGAAGATATCATCTTCGTTTTCTTCTTCATCCGACTGTTCTGATTCATGATTATGTTCATTATGCTCTTCTTGTCTATTTTCATCTATATCTTCTTCAGCTGCTTCATTACTAGTCTCAGCTTCTTCTGATTCACGCAACATTCTTCTTCTGAACCGTCTACTCACACCAGTAACACCCCGTCTTATCAGTTCAACTTGCCAACGACCTGTTCGTCCACCACCTTCTCTAGGTTGACGTCTTGTCCTCCGAGTTGTATCCGACTTGGGTAAAATCACAATCCGTACCTCTCCTATACCTCCAATAGAAGAAGAATGAAGACCGTATAGCCCCCTTGCATCGTTGATAAGATTCCTCAAATAGTTAACCCATCTTCTATCTGATAATCTCAGTGGCAAGACAGAGCCAGGGAAAAGCACCACATCTTCAATCTCCATTACCGCTAATGTATTGGAATTGGAGTTGCTTACATTATGTGATTGTAGACTTGGAGGTGGTGGTATATCATAGTGATAATATGAAGTATCTATGCTAGTATTATCCAGTGATACTCTATTTCCTTCATGGACATTACTTGCATTTGCTGCAACATCATCAACTTCTTCTTCTTTTACTTCCAAAGTGCTCATACCCCCACTATCATTCTTTCTACACAACTGACTTCGGTGTTTCCCAGCAGGGCACCATTCTTCTGGATATAATGGTTGTGCTGTAGGAAGATATGAATGATTTCTTGCAGGTTGTGGATTAATAATATCATCGAGATTGTTTGTATTCTCATAATTTATATCTTCCTCATTATTAGAGTTTGAGGTATCTCCTTCACTATCACTACTATCATTATTTGGGGCTTCATTTGCAGTGAAAAAGTCATCATCATTATTATTTGAATTATCTTCGGGATATTCAACAACTAAGCGGATATCCATTGTAGATAGATAGTACCTATTACTTATTCTCTTGAGAGAGATATGTATCTATCACCACTTGATATTATGTATGATTCTCTGAAGATTGGGGGACAAACAGCCCCCCAACTTCATATTGTATATTCCAAGGTAAACATTAAGTAAATTATGAGGTAGCTACCTT
>Ga0214480_100124_pt1 | contig 33734 bp, 25 predicted proteins | sample M1_20Mar14CPVII9_3_FD_165042 | JGI IMG/M metagenome (GOLD analysis project Ga0214480, IMG submission 165042) | Marine eukaryotic communities from Monterey Bay, California, United States - M1_20Mar14CPVII9sort6BwellE17 | ecosystem: Environmental > Aquatic > Marine > Unclassified | place: USA... | reverse complement strand
CTCATTAAAGGATGGCAGGATGATACATAGGCACTCAATGACCTTCTGGCATGCACCTGCTAAGTTGCCAGAATCTCTGAGAGTGTCTCGATTGTATCTCAATCGAGACAGCGAGACCACATACCCTCCCATATTGGCATCAAGCCAAAGATGAAAGCAAGGGCTGAGTTGTGTCAAAAGGTGATTAAATACTCATTAAAGGATGGCAGGATGATACATAGGCACTCAATGACCTTCTGGCATGCACCTGCTAAGTTGCCAGAATCTCTGAGAGTGTCTCGATTGTATCTCAATCGAGACAGCGAGACCACATACCCTGTTGAAAATCGACCTTGTATACTTGAATGGTCTACAGTGCACTGAAGATGGACATGGTTGAGCTGATGTTGTGTAGAACATCAAATAAAGTTGAATGGTTATGTCCTTGTTGAATGCAGTAGACTTTTATCATCTTTTTTCATGTTTGTTCAAGTTAGATGTTACAAAACTATCAAATATCCCCCTCATTTCTCTGTGCACAAGCCATAATACAATCAATCACATATCCTTATACCATCTCATGACTCTCGTAACGATCTTGCAATTGCCTCATTAATCATTTCCTCTTCTGTCATTTCATTTTCGTTACCACTACTGCCGCTATTTGATGTATTGTTATTGTTTGTTGATGTACTATTGCCTCCTCCGCTGTTACCATTCGACGGAGCAGAAGTACCTGAGCTAGTAGCTCCTCCATTATTTCCCAAATTACCAAACTGACTCATCATTCGTTGTAACTGTTCAGGAGTTAATCCACCACCACCCTGATTCTGCATTTGTTGGAATTGATCTCTCACACCGTTCGCAAATGGATCTGTCGTTCCACTACTTGCCGCCGCTCCTCCCTGTTGTTGTTGAGTAGCAGCAGCCTGTTGTGCAACCATACTAGCCATATGTTGACGTGTCTGTGGATTAGCCATTAAACTTGACATTTGATTCATTAAATCTGGATTTGATTGTAATGCCTGTAATGATTGTTGTAACTGTGGATTATTGGCGAAGCGGGGATCATTCTGCATCATTTGTTGTACCATTGGGTTCTAATAAAGTTGTATGTGAGAATTTATATTAAATGCATCACGGACGGCACGACACCCGTTTGTATGAACATATCATATGCACACTGCACACACACACATCATTCAATACACATAAAACTCACATTAGCCATACTCATAACGCGTTGCATCATATTCGGATCACTTAACATACTTTGCATCTGTGCCATGTCCGGTTGTTGTCCTCCCCCCATACCCATTCCACTACCAAACGATGGCAATCCACTACCAGGAGCACCCAATCCACCCGTAACAGTTGATGGCGGTATTCCCGTACCATCCCATCCGCCACTTCCTAATCCACTTCCACTTCCCGCAGCTGCCGGAATACTACTAGTAGCACTCGTTTGATTCTCACTTAATAATAACTTACCAACCTCTTCTTTAGCCTTGACCAATGTCGGCCAGGCTGTTTCACTCGGCACTAATGTATAATATTCAATCTCTTTTCCATCATTATCATCTTTTTTAGTTGTAATTGTAAACCCGGCAGCTAGTAATAATTCATGACCACCAACTAAAGAACCTAATCGTTTTGAGAATGCTGGATTTGATTTTTTAATTGATCTATACTTTTCTTCCATTGGCTATTTTATGTTGTTTGTAGTATTGTATTGATAGTATGCATGACGGTAGAGGAGAGAAGAGATTGTATTGCATGAGACCGAGATAAATAAGATAAGTTATCATGATTTACAAAGCAATAGAAAAAAACAACATATGTATAACCGCCAAGCACCCAGTCCCTTAATCGAATCAATACTCCCGTCACCCCCCGTCAATACATTCAAAATCACAACCAAAACAAACAAACTAAAACAAAACATATATGAAAAAACTTACATTATTAACAATATTACCCAACAATTTATCAGCGGTAGTTAATGCCGTACGAAATGTTGATCCATCATTTTGAGACCGTAATTTTGTTAGAGCTGCTTCTAATGGCCCTCCAGCGGTCGTAGCAGATGCAGTGGCAGCGGAGAGGTTGTTATTATTATTTGGCAATGTTACAGAAGCCCCGGCCGTTTGATTAATTGTTGTATTATTGTTGTTGCTGCTATTTACTGCACTATTATTATTATTATTATTAACAACAGCGGCAACGGGCTTACCCATAACATGAACAACACTTCCCTCTTCCAATTTATATTCCTCAATTACTCCCTTACTACGACTCCCTTCTCCATCTTTAGTTGAATTATTGATCATACGACCACGAAATATTAACTTTAATTTGTCCAACGGGACATTTGTTTGTTGTGATACCATAGTGCATAATTCATTGAATGTTGTTGATGAGGTTAGTATGAGTGATGAACGAGGTGTTGATGGTGAGGATGTTAATGATAGATGGATTGTTATTGATGTCATTTTGTGGTATATTTGAGGAAGTAGTAAAGATGAGGCCGATGTGTTTCGAAAAATGAATGAAAGATTGAGCTCAGTTTCGTATCGTACTATCAATAAATATTCATCGTGTAATATATTTTCCGTACCAGTACGGTATTAGCAATCAAAAGAAGAGTTGTAAAATATGGCTTTGTGCTAATAATAGTTGCGCTTTTTGTTGCAATATTGTACGGTATACAAGTTCTTAATGCTCTTTTGATTAGTGATAGGTTTGAGTCGTTAGTGCCGATATTCATTGAATAAGAGCGACTTTATAACTAAGTGCACATCTTGTGTTCATTTCAATGATATTAACAACCACGTTTGAGTATACTTGGTATAATATAATATATTAGAAAAGAGCTAGATTACGGCGGCGCATCAATCAAGAGAGGTTATATATCGATAGAGCTCTATAGAGAGACATAAACTCTAAAAAATTGGGTACTCAGACAGATACAGAATAGGTATCAAGAACATATAACAATAATCGATCGGCGTTGATAATAGTTGTTTGGGTATATATATATCATTATGCCGAAAGTAGTGCACGTTGGTACGCCTCCACAAGAGAGTAATTGTTGGTCATGTGTTGAATTAAGATTTCATAACTTTGCAGATCTATCTGACCGTGGCGTTGGCGTTAGATCTCTCAATTTTGAATGTCTCGGGCACCGATGGATTGTTATTTTATAACCTAGTGGTAACCCATTTGTCACACGACTGGGACATCAATTTATCTTTGGTGTAGAGGTGACAATGAAGAGGATGCTCCTGATAATGACGGTGTCGAGGAAACTGTCCCAGAGATAATTAACTCAATTAATATTGACTTTGGTTTTACCGTCAGAGATTCTAATGGAAAGGAAGTAGTGAATAGGGTATTAAAGTTCAATCCGGATGAAGATGAGGACGTAGACGGATTTTCAAACTTTACTTCCCGAGAGAACTTGTTAAATGCTTGCATAAATGGATCACTCATTATTGAGGTTAGGATGAAAGAAAGGACCCCGATAGCCGTGCAACCTCCACCTGAATTCATACATACAAATCCAATTAATAAGAATATACTCAAGTTATTTTGGGGATGAGAATTCATCGGATGTTATCTTCGAGGTGACAAGTAGTGGAAGTGATAATGAGGATACAAACAAGAGAAGCAAGACGACAGTTACCTTCCATGCGCATCGTATCATATTACAAGATGGTGCACCATTTCTGGCTGAACTATCCAAGGCAGGTAGTGGGGGTACTGTACAAATTACTGACGTGACACATGATGTGTTCAAGCATGTACTCTTCTATGCATACGGGGGAAAGATAACCGAGGATGATATGAAAACAAACACGAAAGATATTATCAATGCTGCAGACAAGTATGGAGTAGTTCATCTCAAGCTAGAGGCGGAAGAATACTATACCAAAGCAATCACACTCACTATCAACAATGTATTGGATAATTTGTTATATGCCGACTCCAAGAACTTAGCTCTACTCAAGGAGGCGGTTATGGACTTTATTCTAGCACATGGGGACGATGTTATGGATAAGGTGTCGTTTGATAATGTTCACGGTGGTGTAGTTAAAGATCTATTAGCTGCTGTGGCAAGGGGTAAGGCAAAGTCTAGTAGTAGTGACGCGGCGGCGGACAATTACAATAACATGAGAGTAGCTACATTGAGAAAGATGCTAGATGAGAAAGGATTAGAAGTAGACGGCTCAAGGGAATCGATGATTGCACTACTGAAGGAGAACACTGACCAAGGCAACGACAACGATGATGATAATGGTAGTGATGAGAATGATGATTGAAGTAGTAATAGAATAGAGTATGAGATAAAATATGTTGTTTAATCTAGTGTATACTCTTTAAATATTAGTTATAGTATTATAGATCTAGGAGTTGCAGGATTGCATCCTTTACTGGCCCCGGCACATAAACTCGGCATTCATCACGAGCCCTAAACACATCATCATCATCATCAACCTGATCAATCTTAGCCTTCCACAGAGCTAGTTCAAAGAGTGTTGTTGCCTCCTTCATTTCATAGTACTTTATCCATTTGACAATCTGACCGAAGCGTTGTTTCAATAAATTCCACTCAACCCTACTTCTCGTCTCTTCCGCATCCATGGGTATACTAATTGTACCTCCTCTTTCCCATTCAATGTCACCTCGATTCATATATCGTAGTACCTTATGTTGTGCATCAACCTGCCCAGCTTGAATGATAGCTTCCAAACGAGATGAAAGATTGGGAAAGGTGATTCTTGTTGGGCAGCCACTAAACGTATTATGTGCAACCTTTGGTAGCACCTCACTGCACACAACTTCTCTCAAATTTATACATGCATGAAATCCATATTTGCCGATCTCAGCCACAGAAGAGGGAATTGTAATACTTTCTAATGAGCAGCATCTACCAAATGTATTATAACCAATCTTCTTTAATCCTTCATTTAATACTACCTCCTTTAAACTGCGGCAGTCTAGAAATGCATTTTCATTAATATTGGTCACAGTAGATGGTAGTGTGATGCTTTCTACTGATTCACATTCTTGAAATGCATACTTCCCTACGCTCACAAGCCCTTCATTTAATACTACCTCCCCTAAACCACTGCATGCTTGAAATGCACTATTACCAATGTTTGTAACCGTAGAGGATAATGTTATACTTTCTAATGATTCACATCTCTTAAATGCACCCGCCTCAATCGTTTGCAATCTATTATTTAGCACTACCTCTCTTAATTTGGTACAATCACAAAATGCATTACCAATATCGGTGACAGTGGAAGGTAGTGTAATACTTTCTAATGATTCACATTCATTAAATGCATAATCCCCAATTTTCACAAGCCCTTCATTTAGTACTACTTCTCTCAAATTTCTGCAATCTTCAAATGCCATTTCGCCAACAATTGTAACAGTGGAGGGTAGTATAATGCGTTCTAATGATTTACACGCGGCAAACGCCTCTGACCCAATAGTTTTCAATCCATTATTTAGGACTACCTCTTTCAATTGTGTACATTCTCTAAATGTTTGAACTTCTATATCAGTGACGCTGCAATCGATATGAACAACCGTCACATCTTTAGGTATAGTTTCACTACCCGTGTATTGAAATACCTCATCTGATGTATTGCTAGACATATCTTATTCTTATCTCCTTTAATTTATAGACATATGATGTGCACTTTTTTACCTCTCTCAATATCACAACGATATAGGAATCTTCTATCAATTTAACAACAAGTATTAGTAGATATAAACTCTTCTTCTCTATTGCATACGACAAACTAATAACAACTACCCCGTCTCTTTAAACTAATAATAACAAACCCTTCCTTGCCTCGCCTCGCACACGCACTCAATCCAAACCAAACATATTTTTTAGTCGGGGGCTTTTGTCATTTTATTTCCTCTCCCCCGCTCGTCTTCTCATAGCGGCAAAAGCACTCTCTATTGCAAGCATCAATAAGCATTAGATGGTTCACATAAGAGAGATTAGGGTGTTGTTAATATAAGTTACAGCCGCGGTGATATTGTCTCGGGATCTCGTCGTCAGATAACCGAAAAAAAAACTCAAATTGATTGGTTGGTATAATATTGCAACCACTACGTTTGAGTAGATTTGATATAAACTACTACACTATCATATTATTGTAGAGAAAGAGTTAGATAGGCGTCATTTAACCAGAGGCGATACAAAGACTGTTTGTATCTACCTACGTTTCTAAAAGATTAGCAACAAAGGAGATAGAATCATATGAATATTGTATTAATATTAAATACATTGGCACTTCGACGGCGTAGATACAATTAAACATACAAATCTATATTTCAAAGAAACATGTCAAAAGTAGTACATGATATTGGTACGCCTCCGCAAGAGAGTAATTGTTGGTCATATAATGAACTACGATTTCATAACTTTGCAAACCTCACAGACAATGGCGTTGGAGTTAGATCTCCTAATTTCGAGTGTCTCGGGCATCGATGGATTGTTATTTTATGGACTCATCATGCAGCTGGGCTGACAAACCCCTCATCAATTTATCTTTGGTGTAGAGGCAATAATGATAGAGATTCTCCTGATAATGAAGGTGAAGCTGCCGAGGAAACGGCCGCAGAGTTGATTAAGTCTCTTGACATTGACTTTGGTTTCACCATCAGAGATTCTAATGGTAAGGAATTAGTGAATAAGGTGGCAAAATTTGATCCTATTATTGATGCCGATGTCGATGACCCTGATTCTGATGGATTTCGAGTCTTTGCTCCTCGAGAGGATATGTTAAATGCCTGTGTCAATGGATCACTCATTGTTGAGGTTAGAATGAAAGAAAGGAATCCAGTAACCGTGCCACATCCACCTGAATTCATACATAAGAATCCAATCAATAAGAATATACTCAAGTTATTCGGGGATGAGGATACGGCTGATGTTGTGTTTGAGGTGGGTACAAGTAGTGAAAGTATGAATGATAATAACGAGGATACAAACAAGAGGAGTAAGACAACAGTTACCTTCCATGCACATCGTATTATATTGCAAGATGGTGCACCATTTCTGGCTGAACTTTCCAAGGCAGGAAGCAGTAGTGGAGAAGGGATTACTACTGTACAAATTACTGACGTGACACATAATGTGTTCAATCATGTACTCTTCTATGCATACGGGGGCAAGATAACCGAGGATGATATGAAAACAAACACGAAAGATATTATCAATGCTGCCGATAAGTATGGGGTTATCCATTTGAAGCTCGAGGCTGAAGAATACTATACCAAATCAATCGCACTCAATATCAATAATGTATTGGATAATTTGTTATATGCGGACTCCAAGAACTTAGCCCTACTGAAGGAGGCAGTAATGGACTTTATTCTCGTAAATGGGGACGATGTTATGGATAAGGTGTCATTTAGTAACGTCCCGGGAGATATAGTTAAAGATCTATTGGCGGCTGTGGCAAGGGGGAAGGCAAAGTCTACTGACATGGTGATATCAGCTCATTGATATTCATAAACTACAGGTTATCGTATATTATGAGATGCTATCTAGTCACCTCTCTAAGCTCTCTGACTCATCTGAATGAGTGGCTGTCAGTCTCTAACGGTCGCCTCAGTCGTGCCCGTGTCCGCTGTTCCAGCTGGATCATCACACCCTCGCTGACAGTCACTCTTCTGTCTATGCTGCTGCTGCTGCTTGCTTTTGTTTCATTCTTAACATCTCTACAACTATGTGTGGTGTTAAGTATTCGCTTCTAATATTCTTGTGATGTTTGGCCGCATGATGTTTTGTCCAGTAATCTGCATAGTTCAGTTTTCCTGGTCTCCAATATATTCTGAATTGTTGTTGACATTCTCTGTCACGCAGCCAATGTAATCTCATATCCATTGCTTTTGTTCGTTTTGGTTGAATCTTCCCGTTGACTACTGCATCGGCCATTGCGTTGTCTGTTTGTAACGGTGTTGGTGGTTGTTTGTGACCGAGTTCTTCTAGTATTATTCTTATATAGACTGCTTCTCGTGCCATGATGTATAAAGCTGCAAGCTCTGCTTCCGTTGCTGACGTCATAACATGTTTGATTATATGTGCTATATTGAGTATTGCTCCATTGTTTGTGGGAATGTTGCTGTTGTTGGATAGGAAGAAGTGACCACCCGCTCTACTTCGTGCTTTTGGTTCTGATAAATAACTCGCGTCACTATGTACCCCTAATACCATATCACTACTATTGTACGTTATTACTGCCTCTTCTTGACTTGCTAAGTAATCTAGTAATTGCTTTGCTTGTTTCATTGTATCTTCTGTTGGTTTTGATGATTGTGATGCTATAGCACTAATTGGGCATAATAACGTACTATCTACCGCTCGTCCAAGGTATAGAAACTTGCCGCATACTTGTTGAATGAACTTCTTGCCTTGTTTATCTAATTCCGGTGCAGTTGACTCTTCTGTTGCATATTGTTTCTTTGCTCCATACTTGATTGGTGCACTTGGAAATGGTGCATGTTGTTTCTTACCATTCCATACATGACCAAACTGTTTCAGTGCTTTTTGAACGTATCCTGGCATACTAACATGGACTTGTCGTTTCTCATAATCCCAATCTAATGTCATTCCAATGTATCGTGTACCCGTCCAATCTGTTGTAATTTTGTAGTGTTGTTCTAATACTGATTTCAAATGCAATGCGTGTTCCTTTCCAACATACTTTACTGCAAAGTCATCAACTGTTAAGGCAAATGCGATCGGTCTTGTTTTATGTTTCCATAAGCCCGGTACTAACTTACTTTGGTAGTAACCCTTCTTGTTTAATCGCTTTTCGAGTAATTCATTCGCCATTAATCCTGCTTGTGGAAGTCCATACATTCCTTTGTTTACTTGTATGTATATACTTCCATTCGTTGTAACCTTTTCTTTCAAATTGTATTCTTTGATGATTTCATCAGGGATGTCGCTAATTCTTATTCTTATATATTCGGGTCTTGACATTGGTGTATTGAGATAAAAATTTGATATATCCATAGTCATAAATCGAGCGCCCTTTGTTGATACTACACTGTTCATTAATATTTTGGCCACTAACATATCTGCTGTTGGTGTTGCTACCTCTCCTGGGAAGTTGGTTTGGTCTCCTCCAGCAACAAATCGTGATCGTTCTTTCTCTTCTTTTTCGGGACGAACCGTGCATACCATTTGACCATATGTAACATCTTTCTTTCTATTCTTTGGTATGTCTTGTTCACATATAAACTTGATGGTATTAGTTGGATTCTTTATTCTACCTCCGACTCCATTTGCTAATCTACCAAACTCGTTTGATGCTGATCGTGACCATATTTTTCGAAATTTGGGTATCTTCAATAAGCTTCTATAATTTAGCATCTTACCAGTATCTTCATCCATAACTGCTAAGGCTTGGTGTACTTCATTTTCTAATTTGGATATACGTTTGTTTAATTTTAGTAATGTCTTTCTTTTGTTGATATTGTTTGCTAATGATGCCGTTCCTTGTTGTGATCGTAATCGGCTATTCTTTGTTGATTTAAGGTATCGTGGCGTGGGTTTGGGAATCTTAGATTCTCTGCTTTTGGCTTTGGTTTGGGCTCGTGTATTCGCTGCTGGAGGTGCTGCCAATTCTTGTTGTTCAGCTACTTTGGCCCTTGTACGTGATGCTGGCCCCTCATTATTGATTGTAGTGTTGCTAGCAACTATTTTCGCCAACTTTCTTAGTTTTCGCACCCTCGCAAGTTTTGCTTTGTTACTCTTTTTATTAACACTACTGGTTGGCACTGATTCTTTTACTATTGCAGATTGTATATTACTATTGTTATTTATCACATTATTGATAGATGGCCGTGCAGTATTACTGCTACTGTTTATACTACTCATTGATCTGGTGATGCGTATATTATCAGAATTCGTTACCATTGGATTCACCCTCGGAACTGATTCCATCCTACTTCGAGCCGGTTGGTCCTCCACCCTCGGAACTTGTGTGGAGATCGTTCCGTGTGCATTATTATTCATTGATTGTGGATTACTTTTGACTTGGTGTTGGGTATCTTTGATTATTGTTTCTAAGTCTTTCATTTGCTGTGAAGTAGTAATACCCTTGCCTTTTAGTACTTTTATACTATCTGCCAATGCCTTCATAAGTTTATCAGCATGAGTTAATGTAGGGTTAGTTATATGTTTGTGTTGCAATTGGACTGTATCGGTGAGTCGTTCACTCTTGGTATCTTTTGTTGTACAGATGTGTGTACGATAATGTTCGGGTGATGTACGAATGTACCAACCGTCGATTGTATGGTATGACCATGTACCTCGTTGGTTGGACTTTTCATGTATTTGTGCTTTACATCCCATTGGTGCTAGTGGCATTTTGTTATAATCGAACGGTCCACTGAGATGCGCATACGCCGATACTGTTGGAGTTGCATTTGATTGTCGGAGTAGATTTAACGTTATCTCTGTTTGGGGTAACAGTTTGTCCCACAGGCTTGGTGGAAAATCTTCCGCTACTCCTGCTAATACACTGAGGAAATGACTCTTGAAATTTCTAATTGCTACCTCTGCTGCATTTCGCCGATGACATCCCGGTGGTACTAATTCCAATTTCAATTTGTACTTATCTCTGATGTGCTCTTTCATGTTTTCTGATACCTCATTATCTAATACATGTTTAGCTGGCATTATTCCTGCTCTTGTCAATCGTAACATTAATGCATTATAGGCTCTTATCATTTCCGCATCCTTTCTACTTTTCATTGGCTCCACTAATATAGCATTACTATCGATGTCAACCATAACCATTATATACTTGTTGCCGCTTCGAGATCGAGTTGGAAAAGCTCCCGTCTGGTCAGAATAGATTGTTTCTTTCGCATCATAAACTTTGATATATACATCCTTTTCCTTCTTGCCTTCTAATTTATGTTTGTTGGCATATTCTTCTAATGGCTTTGCTTTTGTTGAACGTACATTCTTTCGTGATTGATTTAAGTGGCCTTTGGGTGTTTCGACAGTCTCGGGCATCTTTATCTTTGGGCACGTGAATGTGTTCCCCCGAGGACATTTGTTATACTCGTATCTAATTGCAATATTTGCTGACGTGTAAATACTTTGTTGATGAGGTTGAAATCGATTTGATCTTCTAACCTTTTGGTGACGGTTTCTTCCGTCTCTGTTCTTGCCGTGAATTGGTCCGACATGTTGATTATTGATTTATTTTACTTTATACGATAACTACTGACATGGTGATATCAGCTCATTGATATTCATAAACTACAGGTTATCGTATATTATGAGATGCTATCTAGTCACCTCTCTAAGCTCTCTGACTCATCTGAATGAGTGGCTGTCAGTCTCTAACGGTCGCCTCAGTCGTGCCCGTGTCCGCTGTTCCAGCTGGATCATCAAAGTCTTCTAGTAGTGACACGGCGGCAAACAATTATAACAACATGAGAGTGGCTACATTGAGAAAGATGCTAGATGAGAAAGGATTAGAAGTAGATGGATCAAGGGAATCGATGATTGCACTACTGAAGGAGAACATTGATAAGGATGATAATGATAATGATGATTGAACATGTATGAGACTAGGGCGGGAGAGAATGAGATAGACATATGTTGTTTAATCTAGTGCATACTCTTTAAATGTATAGTTATAGATTATAGATCTAGGTATTGCAGGATTGTATCCTTCACTGGACCAGGGACATCAACCCGACACAAATCACGGCCACGTTCATAGGCATCTTCTTCTACTTGATCAATCTTTGCTTTCCACAGAGCCAGTTCAAAGATTGTTGTTGCCTCCTTCATTTCATAGTACTTTATCCATTTGACAATCTGACGAAAGTGTTCTTTTACTATATCCCATTCCCATTCATCCCTTCCTCTCGTCACTTCTTCCATAGGTATATAAATAGTGCCCTCTCTTTCCCATTCGATATCACTTTGGTTGATATTAAACTGTACCTTGTTCTGTGCATCCATTTGCCCAGCTTGAATGATATCCTCCAAACGAGTTGAAAGGTTGGGAAAGATGATACTTTCTAAAGCCAAGCAATCATTGAACGTAGATGATCCAATCTTTGGTAACCCCCCACTAAACACTACCTCACTCAAACCACTGCAGCCTTGAAATGCCCAAGAACCAATCTCAACCACAGAAGAAGGAATGGTAATACTCTGCAATGAATGGCAACCAAAAAATGCATGTTCTGCAATCTTCACAAGTCCTTCATTTAATACTACCTCGTGTAAACTACTGCATCTACTAAATGCAAGACTATCAATACCGGTAACTGTCGAGGGAATTGTAATACTTGTTAACGATGAACATCTGTCAAATGTACAATAACCTATCTTCTCAAGACCATTATTCAATACAACCTCCGTTAAACTACTGCAGACGACAAATGCGTGACCATCAATACCTGTAACTGTGGAGGGTAATGTAATGCTTTGTAATGAACTACAACCGCCGAATGTATATTTACCAATCTTCTGCAGCCCTTCGTTTAGAAAAACTTCTCTCAACCATTTGCAATCACGAAATGCACGCTCACCAATCTCGGTAACTGTAGAAGGTATCGTAATACTTTGTAATGATTTACAATTATCAAATACATTATCCCCAATTATTTTGAGCCCTTCATTGAGCATTACCTCTTTTAGCTGTGTACATTTTTGAAAAGCACCAACACCAATATCGGTGACAGTAGAGGGAATAGTAATACGTTCTAATGATTTACATCCTTTGGAATACGAAGAAAGTATAACTCCACCGAATGCCCTCATTCCAATCTTCTTCAGACCATTATTAAGTGCTACTTCTTTCAATTTTGTACATTCTCCAAATGTTTGATCTCCTATATTGACGACAGTCGAGGGCAGTGTAATATGTTCTAATGATTTACATCCGTAAAATGCACCCGCCCCAATAGTTTTCAATCCATTGTTAAGCACTACCTCTTTCAATTTTGTACATTCTCTAAATGTTTCATCTTCTAAATTGACAACGCTGCAATGGAAATGTACAATTGTCACATCTTTCGGTACATTTTCTCTACCCGTGTATTGAAACACCTCATCTGACGTAACGTTGCTTGACATAATCTCTATGTATCTCTCCTGATGTGATGCGCACTTTTTCAACTCTCTCAATATTACAACGATATAAGAATCTCCTATCAATTTGATACCACAACAACAAAGACTTAATACTCTCCTCTCTCTATCTTCCCTGTCAATTTTTGTACATATGATGTGCACTTTTTTATCCTCCAATATCACAACGATATAAGAATCTTCCATCAATTTAATACCAACAACAGCAAATTAGATATATCACTCTTCTCTATTGTATGATTAAAGACTTAAACTTAAAACAACTACATACCCCACCCTTAAGCTTAGCAGTTGCATCGCCAAATATCATTTTTTAGTCAGGGGCTTCTGTCGTTTTTATTTCATTCCTCCCCGCCTTCTCTTAGGGCAATCAATGCAAGCCCTCTCTATTGCAAACAGCATCAAATGAAGTGCATGGTTCTTATAAGAAAGATTGGGAGTGTTGTTATATAATTTACAGCCGCAGTGATATTGTTTCTCAGGGCCCGTCGAATAACTGACAAAAAACTCCGAGAATAGATAAGCATAGGTATATCTTCATTGATCGAGAAGATATAATGAGTTCTGATTTGACAATATTAGGTATCGATATGCACGATATAGATTTGCAATACTACAAATCATAATGTTATCTACAGAAGAAGAGCAGCAGCAGCAGCAAAGTAGTAATATCGGCGACGATGGGAATAGCAATGTGCCGCCTAACTCCGAATCGACAGACCAACAACAACGAGATGTGGCAGCTGAAATGGCATCATCATTAGCACGCTCTGCCGAGATATCCGAAGATGGAGAATTACCCCATCCTACTACTAATAATGATAATGATAAACTAAACACATCACAGTCAATATCATCATCAACATCGACAGTATTATCACCACTACAAAGAAAGCTAATCGCAGATCAAAATTCTAGAGTAGGGAATAGTTTAGAAGGAGGGAGAAGTATAGAGAATAGATCAGTAGATCAATCTATCACATCTTCTGTGTATGGTAATAGTGTTGATTCACATCATTCTTGGAATCCAGTTTCGTCGGTTGCGTCCTCTACTTTAGGAAGAAGTCAAGCCCTCTCTTTAGAGACAATAACACAAGATGTGAATCATCAATCATCAAGATAGTGCATCAACAAATGATATAGAAATTGGTCAACAGAATAATGTACAATCAAACAATAATATAGAACAGCAGCAACAGCAACAACAACAAACGGAAGAACCACAACCAATATCAATATCCAACATGGATCAAATTGGTGTTGCCGCTGCATTAAACGCAGAACGTAGATCAAGTCAATCTAGACGACGGATTACACAGGAATCTACTAATACTGATGGCACGCCGATTGCAGTACCCGTTGACTCTGTGCACTCCAGTAGAAGATCTAGACAGCGTGTTCCAATCTTTAATGCCACTAGAATTGATACTAATAATGAGAATGGAGAAGAAGATATAGTAGATGGTAGGAAAAGAAAACGACAAGTATGTATGGTATGTTTCTTACTAGTTATTATTGGTGGATTAAGTGTTATTTTGGGTATATTGTTAAGTCCAACGAATGATAATGGGGAGAAGAAGGATACAAGTGATGAGATTCAACAAGAAGTGGTATCACCAACGACTGAGGTATTATCAGTGCCGGTATCATCATCAACTCCCGAGACTTCTATGCAACCATCTCAATCCATATCAACTTCACAGCCTTCTATTCAACCGACTACAACAACATTACCAACAAACCCAATACCAACATCATCACCAACAAGTAGACCCTCTCAATCACCTACACTCCTATTATTTTACGCAGATTGGTCAATGTCTATGTGTACTAATGATCCAAAAGATAGACCTGTCGGATATGCACTTGTTCAGGGTAGACAACCATTGTTTCAAACTTTAGAGGCATGTTGTAATTCTCAATTTTGGTGGGATGTTAATGGTTGTATATTAAAGTCTAGTGGTAGTGCTATGGTTGTGGAGCAAACGGGTAATCCGTCACTCAATCCGACTACTCCTCCTTCTATAATGATGACATCATTGTCTCCTATTACATTGATTCCTTCGGTTTCACCTTTACAATCACCTATTAGTAGTTCACCCACGAAATGTAAGTATCTACATGACTTCTTGGTATACCTCGTGTCATATTACTTTTAAGAAACTGACATATGATGTGTTCTTTTGATAAAGCTCCAACGGAACTGCCCACCCAATTCCCTACAAATCATCCTTCCTCAAATGCACCTACAAGACAACCTATATCAAGTAGACCGACTGATGAGGTACGTCTTATATATATGTATGTTCGATATTTAAATCATATAGTCTCAATTGTATCTCTTTTCAATAGCCGAGTGTATCCCCATCATCGGATTCGCCTGTCCTCTATCCGACTACATCGGCACCCTCGATGAGACCTACAAACAAACCGACAGCTTTGGTATGTTCTGATGAATGTGTCTATATGTTATTATCTTTTCATGTGTCATCTCATCATATGCATATCCCTTCTCTAACACAGCCAACGAGAATACCCACGGCCTTGCCAACAACGTTAAAACCAACCCCAAAGCCTACACTCATCATCACATCACGGCCGACTAAGCCACCCGAGAAGATATGGCAGCCCTTGGGAAATATAATATCGGGAAATGGTGGATTTGGGCATTCGATATCATTAAGCAGTGATGCAAAGACATTAGCCATTGGAGCACCAAATTATAGTGACAACGAATCAAATACAAACATCGGGAAAGTAGAAGTCTATACATGGGTAGAATCAACATGGCAGCAAGTTGGCCAGACTATAACGGGACAAAAGAGCGGTGACGAATTTGGTTCATCGGTTAGTCTATCTTCTTCAGGATTAACATTGGCTGTATCATCACCGAAGAGTGAGGGAGGTTCTGGCTCAGTATCAATATATACATGGGACGAAGCTACATCGTTATGGCAACACGGCCAAACTATCAATGGAGAAACAGCCGGAGATAACTTTGGTTTCTCATTATCACTATCCCCAAACGGGCGTACATTAGCGGCATCATCGCCTTATTCCAATAAAGGAGGATTAAGCAGTGGTTCAGTACGTATATTCACTTGGAATACTATCATAAACGAGTGGATACAGCTCGGTAGTAGTATCAATGGTAGTATGCTGAGTTTCTCTGGATGGTCTGTCTCATTATCAGCCTCAAGAACCATAGCCATTGGTGCAAGACAAAGTGGAAGCGGTAGTGTTAAAGTATATACTTATAATGATGACTCAATGAATTGGATACAATTAGGTCAAACGTTAACTGGGGAAAGGGGTGGTGATTATTACGGACATGATGTATCCATATCTTCAGATGGTAGTGTATTAGCCGTCGGTGCTCCAAGGCATGATGCCAAAGCGGGATTAGGCATCACAAATACGGGTCAAACAAAAGTCTATGAATGGAATGGTATTATATGGACACAAGTAGGTCAAAGTATAAACGGTATAGAAAGTGGTCAACAATTGGGATGGGGTGTAGACTTGTCTGCTAACGGGAGTTCTGTTGTCGTGGCATCATACAATCCCAACTCTGATAACAGAGGGGAAGTTACAGTATACGAGAGGAAGAACGATAGTTGGCAACAAGTTGGTCAAACTATAACGGGAGATGATGGCTGGTGCTATGATGTAAGTTTAGATGGGGACGGTACAACTCTAGTTGGTAGTGCTCCCAATACGGATTCAGCAGGAGATGTACGAGTCTTTCAGTTCACTTCAGAGGATATATAGGAAGACAAACGGAATGAGCATGTTACACATATCAAGATAGTTAGCATACGCTGTCTAATCTGCTGCTAATACTATTCAAATATGTATTATAGATCTAGATATTGTTGCAGGATTGTATCCTTGACAAATTGCTGCTATCCGATTATAGTAGATACTGCAAGATAACATCCTTCACTGGACCAGGAACATTGACACGACAAGCTTCACGGTCTAAAGAGGTGGTTTCATCAACCTGATCAATCCTGGCCTTCCACAGAGCCAGTTCAAAGAGTGTTGTCCCTTCCTTCATTTCATAGTACTCAATCCAGTTGACAATCCGGTCAATACATTGTTTCAATAAACACCACCCGTCTCGTCTTTTCAAACTCCACCCAAGCCATATTCTCGTTGTTTCCCCAGTTATGAAAATTGTGCCTCCTCTTTCCCATTCAATCATTTCATTTTGATTGATAAATTGTTGTATCTTGTTCTGTAGCTCTACTCGTCCATCTTGAATGATAGCTTCTAGACGAGATGAAAGATTAGGAAAGGTGATTCTTTCCAGTGCATCTACACGACAAAATGTGGTTGGTTCAACATTTGGTAATCCCCCGCTAAACACTACCTCTCTTAATCGAATACACTTCCAAAATGCAGCACCCCCAATATCATTCACAGAGGAAGGAATGGTAATACTTTCTAATGATGTGCATTCATTAAATGAACCTTTTCCAATCCTGACAAGTCCTTCATTAAATATCACCTCCTTTAAACTACTGCATTCGTAGAATGAGTAACCACCAATATCGGTCACGGTAGAAGGAAAGGTAATAGTTTGTAATGATCTGCATTCATTGAATGCCCATCTCCCAATCTTCTTCTGACCTTCATTTAGTACTACTTCTCTCAAACTTTTGCAATGACTAAACGCACTACAACCAATGTCAGTAACCGTAGAAGGCAATGTAATACTTTGGAATGGATTCATACTAAATGCCCTCTCCCCGATCTTCTCAAGACCATTATTTAATACTACCTTCTTCAGATTCAAACAACTAAATGCTTCATCGCCAATCTCCGCAACCGTAGATGGAATAGTTATTCCTTCTAATAACTTACACCCATCGAATGAACGCTTCCCAATCTTCTTTAATCCCTCGCTTAGCACTAACTCTCTCGAATTGGTACAGTTAAAAAGTAACGACGAGCACCTCCAAAATGCATCCTCGCCAATCTCAGTCAGAGAAGAGGGTAGTATCAAACGCTCTAATGATTCGCATGCATAAAATGATTTTTTCCCAATCTTCTCAAGGCCTTCATTTAATACCACTTCTTTCACACATTTCCACTTGTAGAATACCGACGACACACTACAAGCAAATGCTTCGTCATCAATTTCAGTGACAGTTGAGGGGAAGGAGATACGTTCTAATGATTCGCATTTTTCAAATGCCCTCTTCCCAATCTTCTTTAATCCTTCATTAAATGCTACTTCTCTCAAATCACTGCATCTACAGAATGCTTCGTTGTCAACTTTAACAACACTAGGATGAAACCGTACACTAACTACATCCTTTGGAACAATCTGACCGTTCCCCGAATACTCAAATACTTCATCATCTGATGTGTTGCTCGACATGTTTAACCTTTTAGTACTTTCTACTATTATTATATATATCCTACTGTTCGTATAGATACCAATATCAATATATCTAAATGAAATTATGTAATTAACGGTAATATACGATTGTTGTTGGGATATCTATATAAACATACGATATAGTTTGTAACTTTGTGTTAGCTGCACCGATAAAAATTATCTCAGTCTTTAGTATAGATTTCGAGTTCATTAAAGATAAGGATATGAAACCACCACCATTCGAAAAAGCGTTAAATAGTTATTTAATGACTGTATTGTTGATGGCGAAACTTATGAACTGCTAAGGTTATGTCCTTGTGCTAAGTATATTAATTATAATCAATACCCCCATTAGCTAAGATTAGCTACCTATCGTTTTCATTCACTTTTTATTGTGAAAATGAATTAGTTTTCATATTGAAAAAACTCCTTTTGGAGGAATGAGATTGAGCTCCGGTATCCTTTTATGAGAGTGTACTGAGTGGTAGAAGTATATAGAGAGGGCCGGTAAGATTATTGGGCACAGCTGGCACTGCTGACATACATCTGCCGTTTGTCGGTTAGATAGGTGAGAATGCATATTTATATCATAATTTCGGGGGTGCAGCGATAGGCCGTCTTATATTGACATTGAGATCTAAAAAAGAGACACAAGATGTGCACTTTCACTTTCTGCTATAACACAAGAGCGAGTTTCTTTTGCCAATAGCACTAGTTTAATTGCAATTTTGATATCTCCCCCTATGGCTGCTAACTCATAGGAATGCCAATCCTTCTTTCTTCAATGTATTTGTAAGCATCGCCGCCATTTGCAGCAGCTCTATCCCTCTGATTGCTCTTGATTTCATCTAGATATGCTTGACGAGAACGCAAAGCTTTCTCATAAACATCTTTCGTTGTACCTGCACAATAATACATTTGTTTTATTGCATACAATGACCTAGTATCTCCACCCGCTATTGCAATCATCCAATGCTTTAATGCCCGATCGAAGCAGCATTGCTTAACCTCATTCAAACCCAGGAAGTGCCTTGCCATAGCTTCTCCCTTTATTGCTGCTAACTCATAGTAATACAATGCCTTCTTTTTATCAATTTCTACCCCTTGACCATACTCATATATCTGGCCAATATTGGTATAAGCGGTAACACTACCAAGTTTTATTGCTCGTTGATAGAATTCTAATGCCTTGTTATAATCTTGTGGGAAGCCCCACAATCCATTAGCATAGTATGCTCCCATCATGTTAATTGCCTCGGTATCCCCAATCTCTACTCTTTTATGCATCCTTTTTAACATCTCCTCATCCGAAGTATGACACAGAGTTCTGCAAAATGGACAAAGTCCAGCATTTTTCTCATTATGTTTCACAGCATAGATACACCCGCTACATATAATCTTTCCACAGCATGCCTTGTACATCCTGCCCGTACCAAGTAATGGTAACTGTTGGAAGCAGATCGGACAATCTTCTATCGGTGGAGGTTTTCTAAAGAGTTTCTCCTCATGTAACTCGGCAGCACGCTTCCTACATTCCTTCTTATGTTGAGGCCGATGAGCGATTTGACAATCTCGATTGCAATATTTTACCATCTTACATGCAGTGCATGCCTTTAAACTACCACTACTTTCTTCGCCCTTGCCACAATTGGCACATATATCGTCAGTATTGACAGTGCTCATATTATGATATGTATGCGGATGCGTCCGATGCAATAGATAAAAATGCAATAGTATATCACTCTTGTAATTGCAATCTATTGCAGCAATTTTGCAAATCTTTTGTGCAACAGCTCACTACTTTATACTGTATGCCCTCTATGATATGACACTACACAACAACGATAGCGAATATCCCTCCCAGAGCACTATCGATTAATTGTACTTGCTAAACTGATAATACTCTATCTATCCTCTTCATATATCGTCACATCACCCATCATCTTTGTGTAAAAGATGCCCGGTATCCTTTTATGAGAGTAGATGCCTCCTCGTGGAAAAATCAAGTTGTTTTTATTTATTTGCATCTCATTGCTAGAGAAGATGAGACGAACAATACTCTTCTTACCATTGGTCTCCGTACCAACAATAAATGCCTTCACAACACCATTTATAATACAATCTAATCATAATAATGTCGGCGGCCGTGTAGGGAAAAGACTGCAGCAACAACTCTACTCAACACAACAACAATTAACACCTGGTATTGAAAATTTACCAACAGACTTGCCTGATTCGTTGAGTGATGCTGCCTCTATTGCTGCCAATGTACGTTGTCTATATTATTATATGTATTGTTGTATAGGTTATGTTATATATCGTGGTCGAGGGTATCGAGAGGGCGGATGATTAACTTTTAGTGCATATCATATGCTCAAAAATTCTCCACATCTTATGCACTACTTTCTCTCTCACACCTCATATCTATACAATATCTATATACACCTCAACAATACAACACGAAAAAAAAGGCATGTAATAAACTATATACAGCATCAGGCACCACAACACGATGTCGTGTAGACTTTGATACGAGTATTGGTGATGAGACATATACTACACTTAAAAGCTCTACAGAATTTATGCAACAATTTGTTAGGTAAGTAATATTGTATTGTATTGTTATGGTATAGAGAGATCGGGAATGTGTATACTGTTTATGCTTGATAGTTTAGTTCATGAGCAGATGTGTCTGTTTGGTTAGTTGTGCTGACTGATATAAGAGTTTGAGCATATGATAAGTTAACTTTATCAATCTCTAACACCACCACATACCTGCTCCTCTCATCTTCCCTAACTCTGCCAATCTGTCTTTTCATGTACACCCACTTCTTCCTCGTCATCAGTTCATTATGTCTAGCAAGTATAGACGGAGTACGAGAATGGAAGATGGACGGTGCAATGAAGTTAGCCGAGGCTAAAGTTGAATTACGTGAATTACGAGAACAAATGGCAGAGTTGGGTATGATGAATGACGAAGAGGATGAGAGTGACGATGATAGTTTTATGTTTGATGGTGAATTAATTGCCGGTGGTAATGAAAATGAACAGCAAGATATATCATCCACAGACAAGTCAGTCATGATTGATACAGAAGAGGCCAACAAATTAACACAAAGAGAAGAACAACTATTGCAACTAATAGCCAATGAGGGTACTGATCCATCATACGAATGGAAAGGTCCAGTAATGAGAATCTACTTCCCAGACGAAGGATCGGCAGCATTAGCAAGACGTGATTGGTCAACACAGGTACCACCATGTGTACAATTCTCATCCTGTGGCGGAGTACAAGTAGCAGATATATCAAACGATTCAATAATTATATTCTTCTGTCCACGTGCAAGTGAGGCTGAATCTGTCGAAGAGATATTATACAAAGTGGAAGAAGTACGTGGTGAGAATTTACAATTAAGTATAATGGTTAATCCACTACTAGTTGATATGGGCGTGACGGGATTTGGTATGGCTGGACGACGATTACGTGAACGGCTAATTGATGGATTAATACCAGCGTATTACTTACGGACATTGCCCTGGGGTGCCTTAACACGAGTTTGGCCACAGTTATTCACTGTTTGGCAAGAAGATGAGAATGCTCCTGATGGTACGGGATATCGTATGATTAAAGCAATGGATAGATTGCCATCTAATCCCGAGGTTGAGGACATCTATGACATTGAGAATGGAGATATGAATGTCCCCAAAGAAGGACCAGGATTCTTAAATGCCTTGGGTGATTTTGTCAATGGTATGACGAGATTGTAGTGTTGGTGTATGGGAGATGATGTTGGAAGGGGTTAAGTTGTGGTAAGGAAGGGTTGAGTGGGTATATCAAATGTCAAGTTGACATGTTGAGGTAGTTTAGTATTAGTTAGTTGGTATTAGTTATTTGAATTGGGATACGGATTGGTAATCTCTATAGCTGCTAGTTACAAAGTAGATGGCTATGAACAAATTGAAAGACTCCCATTATTCTACTAGCTACATAGGTGATGCATATACCGCAGAACAATGTACTTGATGGAGAAGTTCATGAACAAATTGAATTTACATAGACTCTCTTTATATCTACTGGCTACATAGGACTCTTCTTACATCTCTGGATCAGAGTATACTATGCCCGCTTCTTCATCTCTTAACACTTACTCAAAACCTCATACACCCGATCACGCGTCATCACAAATTAATATCAACTCATTGGTTTCCTACGAGCGTATAATCAAAGGGTCCCTGGCTACATAGTGCCGCGCTAATTCGGTCAGCACCAGGGAAAAGATCAACAAACCCAGTGGGAAGGACAGAAACTTCATATAGACCAGCTTCAAGGTTCAAACTGTATCCAATTGTGCCTGTTGCAGTGGCAGGGTTCCCTATAAATGGAATATCGATAAATACGCTGCTTGGGATCCCCTCCGGGTCGATGGGACTATATGTACTATCCACGCCAGGGCATGTAATTTGAGGGACTCCACCGCCAGACTTTCCACTCTTGCCACTATAATGAGTACCAATAGCTCCATCAGGGATTCTACGAACCCTAACTACTACAGATTGGTTGATACCCCCATCTTGGTTAATAGTATAACGAGAGTTGCTTTTAGCAGTAAGGAGGAAGGAGTAGACACTCTCCTCACAATCCACCCTAAACAGATAGCTATCGATCGTTTGGGTAAAGTCGAACCCGGGTTGCTGGAAGTTATAATTGAAGTTGGTGTACCTTTGAATGACATTGTCCGCCCGTGAAACACCAATTTCACTTGCTAACTGACCACAGTAGGTCTCACCAGGGGTAATTATCCCAGCATATCCTTGTCCTTGTAATGGATCAGCAGGAGATCCAGAGTATGGAACGCCAGTGGTGGGTGTCGCAAAGCAGCCTGAACGTACATTTTGATAGACCTTGGAGACACCTGGGATAGTGGGCATTGAATTTGATTTACCAGACTTGCCACTGCCATGCCAATCATCACAGACGAGGGATGAGGATCCTGACTTGCCTGACTTCCCACTTGAACCGAAGGAACAATAATTGGAACCAGACTTGCCTGACTTTCCACTACCGGACCAAAGATCATCAGTCAATGGATTAAAACTCCTCATGAAATCGGAACTAGAACAACTACGACCACTCTTGCCACTCTTACCACCATAGTAGCCACTAGCAGAGTTGGGCGCAACGAAGGCAAAGTTTGATTGTTTGACGACCTCCTCTGGTGCCTTCCCGGGAGCTACGGGGGCAACCTTGGGAGGAGAATCAGCAGCAGACCCTACACCGGTAGTGCCAACTGCAGAGTTGGAATTGACAGATGCCATACTATTAGATGATCCACCATCGGACCTAGTAGTTGCAATAGCAACGGCCATAATAACAGCGACGGCGACGAGTGCAAAGGCACTTCCGCCGAACAAACGCTTCTTGTTGAATACACACGTGATGGTTGATCCATCGGAGACGCACGTCTTAGGGCGGTCATCATCGATGGAGGAATCGTCGTCACCACGGCTAATTGCAATATTACTCTTGGCCGATGGAGATCGGACGCGTAGACTTGAGATTGCTATTGAGCTTGGAGGGTGATAGAGGCACTTCTTCCATGTTTGTAGTAGTCATGATTTATCTTTATCGGAGAGTAATGGGTGTCGATGGAGTATAGTCAACGGCATCATGATGTATCGATTGCAACGGCATGTCGATGATGGCGGCGGTGAAAAGATAGTATGAGATATCGAATCATTTCAGATAAACGAACATATCATATGCACAAAAAGATAAACTCACGGTCTTCGCCGTCGATATATCGGAGAGGGTGTAGTATATGTAGAGGAGGTCGGAATAGCATGAGTAGCATCATCGTGCATAATCATAATATTGCAACGGCATGATGAGAAAGGCCGAAGGAGTACGATATTGATATTGCAATGGCGTCGACGGTGAAGCAAGAGAGATGAGCGAGGAGATGAGATAAAAATAAAATGAACATATCATATGCACAAAAGAGACAGCTAACAACTCACAGAGTATCAGATACAATGATATGTTATTGCAATAGATTGTGTATGGACCACTTCTTTGGATTTATGATGCAACAATGGCAACAACAACTGAGTTCATACTACCTATCCTTCTCATCAACATCAACCACGAAATCTTTTTGCTGAAAAAAAAGGAAAGATATCCCAGATACGTGTCTGAAGATAGAGACGGTATACAAAAACAGAAAATGGTCAACCATTGAGTGAGTAGTGGCAGCGGTCATTTCAGATCCAATCGGAGGCAGGCTACTGTGTGAGTAATATAATGTGATATAGTATTGTTTGTTTAGCTGCCGAGCAGCGGGATGTAGCTGAGAGTACCTAAAGATAAGCATATAATGTAAGGCTCTCCGAAGATTTCGTATCTTTTAGGTAGATAGATAAATTTTGCTACCAATAACAATAACAACAATGGCATCAAACTCATACATACTAGACGATGCTGATTATATTATGTTGCTTTACATATAAGTGTGTCAGATATGTTTTGTTATTAGTCACAGACTTTGAGGTAAGAGACAAATAAAGTTTGTACTCTGCTATAAATGTTTGTTATTGGCTATTGTTGTGACTCTTGCTTTCGTTTCCTATTCTCTCTTTTTCTCTTCCTTCTCATATTAATGATTGGTTTTTGTACTTGATCAGCAGTCGACATGTCATAATTGTGCCAAACGTGTTTCGACATTCTTGATGATGATTCAACTTGATGTTGGATACCTTGACTTTGATACTCATTTGTCGTGTTACATGCCTGTTCCCAAGCAGTACAGCAACCTTCTCTACTATCAAACAACATTGGACGTGGTGTTGTATTGTTAACTGTGTGGTCGAACGGATAGCCGGAATCATATTCACAGGCCAACTCCCCATTGGCCACAGTCGGATACCATTTTGCTTGTTTGGTACACCATACATTATACAAAACAAACCTATCATCCAATCGACCCTTGAATTCTTCACAAGTTCTTTCTTTATCACGGCCAAATACGACGAATTGATCAATGTACTGCATGATAGGATCAACATCGACATTGAAATCACGGTTTTCCCAAATAAAGCGTTTTCGATTCCTCATGAAACAAGTCTGTAGAGCCTCGGTTGGTACTCCCTCACATTGAGGCACACTATTCCTATCCAACGAGAAACCAAGATGACTATCAAGTTATGGAATGATAGGAGATTGATTAGTATGTTGATGGGAGGATCATGCAAATGATATCAAACACAGTCGTTATCAATACTCACTTTAGATCTGTATTCAAGAAAATGACTCCTAACGGAGTTGGCATATGCTTCGTCTGTACCCATTTCCCTCGTATATAATCAGGTACCCACGGTAGCAATTCCAATACATGAGCATGTGGAGGCAAGAGTACCGCTTGTGTCAGTTGTGCCCTACAAAAGAGAGAGGAAGAGAAGAAGAAGATACAAGCGTGTCAGAGATAAGGTCTATGAGGAAATATGACCGTCCCCTGTAAGTACTCACCCATGAACACCAATCATCACATCTAGAGATCGATGTAATAGCAGTTGTTCGAATGGTGACGATGTATTCTCAACACTAACCTCAACACATATAACTCGTTCCAACGATGAACTATCACATGTTTCTATAACCTGTGGCAGATTAATCCATGATCGTCTATACGTTCGTTGCGTAAGTCCAACTACCGTATACTCCTTGGTATTACCTTGATAACTATTATCAATAACTCCCTTGGACAATAACTGATCTCTCCGTCGACTAATAATATCATCTTCTAATGTAGGATAATGTTTAACAAAGTTGGATGATAGGAAGTTTCGTAGTCCATACCATTCCTTGCAATGATATTCGCCTCCAATGTGATTTGCACCAGCTGACCGGCCACAACTACCCACGTCTAATTCCATACTGCGATCGAGTTTACCTGCTGCCCATAGTGTATACTTGACATCATAGTTGAATGATGTCTTGTCCTCCTCCTTGCTATCTATTGTGGCTATTGTTTCTGCCTCCTCTTCATCAGAGGCATCGTCATCTTGAGAGTTGGCATCAATAACGTCAACATCATCATCATCCACGGCTGGTTCTAAATCTGCACTCTTGACATTCACATCATGAGTGAATGTGTCATATCCACAGAATACCATCTTTTCATAACATTGACAATCATTCTCCATCTTCTTCCCCTCCTTATTCGTTGACTTCTCCTCATCGTCCTCGTCAACCTCATTCTGGACGAAGAGATCACCAAATGATTGAGCACTTGGCGAATCCGGATTACTTAACATTCCACTTAACAACAGCTTATGTCCATCTAACATCTTCTTATTCCCGTATGGGATATGTACGTAGAATTGTATATCCTCTTCCCACGGTAACTTATTGGCACTACCGTCGTTCACACTGCTACTCGTGCCATTGGCCGCATTTGAATCAACATTATTCCAAGTAGGAAAATATCCTCGTGTCATAAATTGATACAATCGTAACAACGTCCTTGAATAGAATTCACCAATCATATCATTAAATAATGATTGTAATACTACATGTGTTTTTGATTTTGATATTATACATTTCATATTCTCTTTTCCATCAATGTTGTTTGGTATGGTGAATGAATATTGTCCAGATTGATCATCATAGACCATCTTGTCAACATTAACAACTGATTTCGAATCAACATTAATTGATACACGTTTGTCACATATATCTTTCCCGCCATCGTATTTATTAGCGGATGGTTTAAGCTCCATTGTTGGTTGGAATGGTGGAATCGTTATTCCTTCTTTCTTCTCTCTATTGTCTTGAGTTTGTTGGGTGGTTGTGGAGTAGTAGAACCATGTATTGTCATTTGATGAATGACAAATTTGATCTATCTCGAAGCATAGTGAGGATATTCTCCACCTAATATTGAATAAGAATAGAAGCCCGAGACGAGAGAATGGCGTATAGGTTAGAAATCACAGCAACATTCAACCAAAAGCAATAGAGAGCACACATAGCATACAACAGAACCTTTCTCGAGATAAGAACAGCAAAACATAAACTTACCAAGCATTATCACCAACATTTCTAGGCAGCATCCTCTCGTCAACTTTCTCCCTTTCTTCTTCTACTCTACCCTCCTCGTCTAATGCCAACTCATCCTTAACATCTCTACTAATACTGCCCTCAATCTCATAATCACCCAACTCATCACGATCATCAATACCATCATGATCTACATCCAACTTGCCACTTTCTATCCACCTACTCACACCATCTCTATCTCTACCACTACTTCCACCTCTACCTCTGCCACCTCCTCTATTATTATCAACAAACCAACCTTTCCATCGTATACCCTTTGGATTCCTACGCGGTCTTGGTCCATTCTCTCTAGACTTAATATCTTCTTGAGCCTCATTATTGGTTTCTATCTCTACATACTCTACGCCAGCTGACTGTGCAGCACTGCCGGATTCTACGCCTGCTGACTTTGCACCACCACCTGACTGTGACTGCTGTAGTATAAGGTTGGTATTCTCATCAACTTCAATATCAGCAGTTGATTCTAATTCTATTGTATTCCCTATATCTTCTTCTGGTTTGAAGAGTTGTTGTTGAGTGGTCTTTTCTGGGTTGAAGAGTTGCTTATGAACAACTTTAGTACTTTTAACTGTCTCGTCTCTTTTTTGTGTTGTATAATCACTACCAGCATCTAGCTGTTGTTGTTTATCAAGCTGTAATAATTGCTGTTGCTTAGCATCCTTTATTGCATGATATCTAGCAGTTCTACTTCCCTTACTAACCATATTGGTGGGTGTTGAAATTATATTATTATTAGACTGATTTTGCTCAACTTTTCGCTCAACATTTCGTATACCATCAATGTTAACAACGTTGTTAGGAGGAGCACCACTCCCCGTCAAATAATCCAATTCAACTTCCCTCGTTTGTCTTTTTATATTATCACCAAATACATTGTCAAAGGTACTATAATTATTATCTATACTATTGCTATTTAGAGTAGACATCATTTTAGTAGTTAGTAATATAGTTGATAATATTGATATTAGTATTGGTAATAGTAGTAATGATATTCTACGATTGTGTGGATTATTATTGTTATTGTTTCGAGGGTTGTTTGTGTAGTTTGTTGAAGAGTATGCCATGTTTGATATAGTTTGTTTGTTGTTATTAGAGTTAGGTTGGCAGTTTTTTTTATGGTGGTGCACTTGTTGTTGTGTTATGCCGCTAAGCTCGCTCGAAAGCCAAGTAACGTACACCGCTCAGAGAAGAACTGTCAGTAGATATTGACTGTATTAATATTGTAAAAAGGAGGTGCTTTTGTTTCAGGCCGCGAGAAAAGCAACAATAACAAAACAACTTTTTAGCAAAAGCAAAAATGAGCTTACGAATCGTACTTCGTGCTTTCGTACATATAATACCGTATCGTACTTATTTCGGTGGCGAAGTAAAATCCAGCAGCCCTCTAATGATTATTTGGTAGGAAATCGGTACTAGAACGACAATGGAGAGTAAGCAAGCCCCTAATAATCTCTATAGAAAAACACCACAAGCGTAGACACGGTCTTTAGATTGCTCTCAAGACGGTGGAATATCAAGAGCAAATATACTGAAAGTATACTCATTGAAATCAGTTCTTAATGTTCTTTCCAATGATATTAGTCTCGGGGTATCTAACGATCTAAGGTAGATATTAAGTACCTAATACGTACGTATCTAAATCTCTCTCTCACATATAAAAATGAAAACAATCATCTTCCTACACCTACTATTAACTACTCTAACTATACAACTCATATCATCACAAGAAGAACCAGCACCAACACCACCTCCAACACCACCACCAACTATAAACACAGGTACAAATTCATGGTATTACAAATATGAAAAGTCCGGCTGTGCACAAGACTGTCTCACCTCCGCCGGTGAAGATTGTGGTGGAGTAGCTCAAAGTTGGCAACTGCAATATTTATATACAACATTAGAAGAATGTTGTACGACATCAACTAATTTAATATTAGAATTGTGTATATCAAATTCACGATTTAGTATTGGTGATTATACTGGTAGTAATTTATATTATGTTGGTGCTGATTCTAAATGTGATAAAGATTGTGCCGTAGGTGGTAGTGGTAGTGGCGAGGATTGTGGTGGAATTATAACTAGTTCAAGTGTTGAATTGTATAATAGTATTGAAGAATGTTGTGGAGGTGGTAGTGCTTCTATATCCAATGTTCAATATTGTGTTAGTAGTTCTGGTGAGTCTGATTTTGTTGGGTTTGTGAAGAGGAGGGCTGGGATATGGGGAGATGAAGATAGTATGCACATCACAAGGAGCCTCGTGGAAATGATTTTGATACAGTCGGGCGACGTCGGCTGTTACGGCTACGGGTCGTCGGCCCAGGGTTATTATTCGACTCTTTCTCTCTCTCCAGTTACGTATATCCGCTCATCCTTTCTCTAACCTTCGCGTGTACCCTCTCCATTCCACAATACAACCCCCTCACATCATAACAATACAAATTATCAGACCCATCATCTACCGGTACCGGACTATTCTTTAAATCACCAAACAATGGATACTGTATACAAGATTCAGATGAATCAGGCTGCCCCTCCTCTAAAACTTGTCAACGTGCTACACAAACAAATAAACTATATACAACCATTACCGAATGTTGTGCATTAGATGTATCGTGGGTTAATCCAACCTATTGTGAATCGTCAGGATTTCCAACTAACAAATGGTATCCAAATTATGGAGAGGGAATTTGTAACAAAGATTGTGATACAGGAGGAGATGAATGTGAATTATCAAATAGTGGTGTTATTAAATATTACGATGAAGCGGCACTATGCTGTACAACTGAATTACAAAGTGAATTATATTGTACGGATTATTCATTAGGACAGGAACCAAGTGGTAGTTTAGCTTGGTATGTAACGTGGGATAATGGTGTTCAGAAATGTGCACAAGATTGTCCACTTGATGCTGGAGGAGGTGCAGGGCCGTGTGGTGGATTAATAACAGTGGGTGTAGTTGCCTATGAATCTGTCGATGCTTGTTGTGAAACTGCCTTATCGGCCATGAGATTAGAAGAGTGTCAAGCTGTGTCAAATGGAGAGGTAAGAGTAGTGTTTTGTGCATATGATGTGTCTATATCATATACTCATCCTCATTCTTCTACTTACTTGTTGATCTTCGTAGGAGTATCTGGGTACAGAAGAGTACTATGCCGAAAGTAGTAGATGTGTACAAGACTGTCCAGAGACAAGCAACCCTTCTGGAGGTGGAGTTTGTGGAGGAATTCTAAATTGGGGAGATTCGTATGCCACCGTCGAAGAGTGCTGCGAGGCCAAGCTACCTTCACTTGACTCTGCATTCTGTGTGGACAATTCATTAGCCACACCGGTCGGTACGGGAAAGTTTGTCACTAAAGCTGAGGGATATTGTGTACAAGATTTAGTGACATGTTTGGGGTCTCAATTATGTGAAAAGGCATCGTCGAGTGGTAATAACTTCTATGATACATTGGCTGCTTGTTGTGAATCTAGAGCATGGGTTCAATTAGATTATTGTACATCAAGAAGTGTAGGAGGGTACAGTGATAAGTGGTATAAATCATCGAATGGTATATGTGCTCAAGATAAAGAAGGAAGTGAAGTACCAAACATGTCAACAGAACTATTCGCTGATGTAACAACATGCTGTTCTAGTATTAACCCCGACGATGAGGACTGTGTGACATTAAGTGAGGGTGGTGAAGTACCTGGTGTAGACGGAAGCGGAGAATGGTACCTTGCCACATACCCCAAAAACGATCGTTGCGTCAAAGACTGTGTGGATGAGGGTGATGCCGATTGTGGAGGCTTGGTCGCTTGGGGTAGTAAATACGCTTCTGTTGAGGAGTGCTGTGAAAAACGTTTGCCAAACATGGTGACAGGTCTGTGTTTAGCAAATAGTCAAGAGGCAGTAGCAGATTACGAAGGAAGCGATCAATATTATCAAGGTAGTGACAGATGTGTGAAAGATTGTGCAGAAGAGTCCGCTGAAGATTGCGGCGGCATAATAACAGACTTGACGCAGACAACTTTGTACCCGGATATATCATCGTGCTGTTCGAGTATCGTTTGGTTGAACGACGACATATGTGCATCCAATTCCGACCCCTCATCCACCGGTACCGGACTATACTTCGCTCTTGCACAAGAGGGATATTGTACACAAGACGATTGCCCTTTGAATGATGATACTTGTATACGGGCTACCTCAACTGATACACTCCATGCCACTATTGAGGCATGCTGCGCTACTAGCCTACCCAATGTTAACGAGGTCTATTGTACCGGCGGCGGAGAACCAACTAACTTATGGTTTAAAGACGATGGTAATACCTTCTGTATACAAGACGTCGATTCGGATATCAACGGTGCCAGTACTACATTTTATGAATCAGCGGAACTATGCTGTGAGACGTCGTCATCCTTGTTAGATTACTGTATAGCCACTTCAAATGGTGAAGAATATATTGGTACTAATAAGTTTTATGTCCAAGGAAGCCGCTGCGTACAAGATTGTCCTGAATCCGACACTTGTGGAGGAGTTATTTTGGATACAACAGTACTTTATGATACAGTTGAGTTATGCTGTGCTAGTATTGGTTGGCTTGATACAAACTATTGTATAGCATACCCCAATCCGTCCGAAATGTACTATTCAGCTGCATCAAATTGTGTTAAAGATGCGGATAGTTGTTCTGGTGATGAGGAATGTGAGCGAGCAAAAGCGGGCGTCAAACTATATCCCGATCCTACGACATGCTGTGCTACTATGCCATACATATCAAGCGAGTTATGTGTAGCGTCAACACAGGGTATATACACAAATAAATGGTTTGCCTCAACATCAGTTTGTTCGAAACATTGTGATAATGGTCCTGAATGCGAAGAAGTTCCAAATAACAGTGTTACCTTATATCTAACGGCCCAAGCATGCTGCTCTTCTTTGACTTGGCTGCCATTACAAAACTGTACAACGGCTAGTGAGGAAGGTGGTACTTTGACGTTACAACAAGCAACTCTACAAGACATAAACGACGTTCAGGAGGCACTACCGCCGCCGCCGCCAACATCGAGGCCTACTCTTCGGCCAAGTAATGAACCGACGGTAAGTGAATCATGATGATAAGTATCCTTATTGCTCTCCTTTTTAGTATGTTGATTCTCATCACATCTTTACTTTTTCTATTATAGCCCAATCCTACTTCACAACCTATTGTTGGCACCGCAACGGCTGATCTTAAGGCAGCTTATGTACATCAGCAGTCAGCTCATCAGCAATACAAAGGAGAAGAACAAGTAGTAGATGACAATGATTTAGATTATAGTTCAATATCAGGGGCGGGACTTGATATTGATATACCAGTAGACGATACGCTAGAGAGCCCAATAATCGAAGAATCATCAGCCATGTATCAACAGATTGGTTTCATATCATGTTCCTTGGGTATATTGGTTGTAGTCGTTTGGTTTATATAGCACATGTCTATTGAGGAAGTATTACAAGAGAAACTTTAAATGAGACTGAATGAAATTGAAGAGGGGTATCAAGGCAGGTCGGATGGTTTATTGTACTAATAGTAGGATTATCATGTAACAATAATAGGTAAATGATACGAAGTTATACAGCTATATAATATGTGGTCTGCTCATTGGCGTCTATTCTCTCTAGAAGTAGAGATGCACAAGATTGTGAGCATTTTAAACCACCTAAAAAGAAGTTTTCATGACTGAAAACTAATTCATTCACAAAACACAGCCAGATGATTCGAGTGCTAAATGGGGGTACATATTTTATTATAGCAATTCTTAATATCTATAGTTAACAATACACTCACAAGTTCAGTTTTTCAGTGCTCTTTCGAATGGCGGTAGTTTTATATCCTCATCTTTAATACTGAAGTCGTAATCAATACTTTACTCTCGGTGGTGATTTTATATCGGTGCATCAAACACAAAGTTACAAACTATATCGTATATTTATATAGATATCCCAACAACAATCAGATATCCCAACAACAACTCTTCAAACCAGAAGAAGATATAGGGAATACAATAGAATTAGAATCAACTGCTGATATTGAAGTTGATGAGAATACCAACCTTATACT